>BNJS01001161.1_pt1 | contig 198428 bp, 225 predicted proteins | sample 8540461 | NCBI WGS metagenome assembly BNJS01 (sample SAMD00202454, study PRJDB9452) | human saliva metagenome | isolation source: human saliva | place: Japan
AGACCACCGTCAATAACGGCTTGAAATGCAGCGTTGCACCAGGGTTACCAGAAGTGCAAAAGAATCGGTGTTTCCTTCCAGCAACCTCGTGCCATACTTCTCAACTACAATATTAAAACGATAATAACTTAAACATTCCTCTGCTTGTTCAGAGGTAGCTGTTTCACCCTGCTGTCTTGGGTCGGCTCGTAGTAGTACGATATTCTTCCACCTCTGTCGGTAAGATTGAATACAGACCGTCAAGTTCACCTTAACAACCTCGTTTTGCCCCATTAGCCCCCGCTCCTCCAATGTTTCTCCCCACAGCGAAAATTACCTTCAGACCATTAGCCAAAAGCCATTTACCTACTCTTTCAGTATTTCTGCCAGTCTCGCCGTAGTACTGACGACGCTCTGAGTGGCCAGAATGACATGCTGTGCACCTGTAGATTTAACCATGGCTGCTGAAACTTTCGCCAATGTATGCCTTTTCCTTGTCAGCACAGTTCTCTGCACCCAGTGCGACAACGTCCTGATGAGCTACAGGTGCCACGCTTGCGAGGTGGATAAAAAGGTGTGCAAATAACAACGTCACAAATTAGGTTTGATCAGCGTTAGGCCTCATTGATTTCTTTGCAAGGGCAATTCCTCCTGCGAAGTTTCGTTCATCTTCCAGTTTCCTGCAACAATTTTCTTTCTCATTTTGCTTTTTTCTTTTAAAAGTTGATATAATCTTGTTAGATGCATTTTCACTTTGTTCGCTTTCTTTTCAGAGAAAGGCTTCCTTTCCTGTATTCTCCGTCGACATATTTGCTCCATGCCCATGTTCTATCGGCCAGAAAGTAAGGAGGATAAGCGGTAGAAAGAACCACAGAATTACCTGTGTAAGCGTCTTTCCTATGCTGTTGTTAGGCATTTGTCTATCGTAGTCTTCTCCAAAGGCCCTGTAGAAAACGCTATTCGTAGGGAAGGTCATTGTGTCCCCATTTTCCAATCACCACGCCATCTTTCAGTAATAATAGTCCTGGGGTTACTGTGAATAATGGTCTTTAATGTTGTCTCATCGGTGATATAAAAAGGATATTCTGCACCAGTGATATCTTCCCAATGTTTAATGGCTTGTTCCGTAGAGGCGGTAAGACAATAGAATGGAACCTTCTGTTCTTTTGCGTATTGGTATATGCAGCATCTATGGCTCCAAAAGTCGCCGTCATCGGCCTTTTCGAGGTGGGTGGATATAAAGAGGAAGCTGTAACCGCGTCGCGAAAGCACCGAATCGGTGATATCACTCGCCTTCAGCCTACTTGTATGAAGTCGTGATTGGTGACATAGCCTTTCGATGTTGCGTTGTCTTCGAGATCAATAAACTGCCGTGTCGAGGTCGGGATAATCGTCAAGACTGAACTCTTTGCGCACCGTCCTTCTCCAATATAAATGTTGTCACAAACTTGGGCGGCTCGGCGCCTCTGGAATTTCATACCCTTTCGATATTTGCGCCAATATGATAGGGCGGAAATCGAAAGACGGGCAGTCGGTACAAACAATAGCCGCTTGTTAACAGTATAAAAAGAATGGTGAAATTGATAGCAATCCACTGACTTGCTTCGATATGAAGCGATACATCTTCAATATTATCGCCACAGAATGATGGCTGGAACCATTAAAATAATATCTTTTATCAGCGTTTCAGTATTTGAAAGCTTGATAGCATCGCCAAACAGCCACCGCAGTCGCTCCACAGGATTGAACAGCGACTACCATAAAGCTATCAGCGTCATGGCGCTCATGAACACCAGTGTTATTTTAGAACTAACGCGGCGTCGTAGTGGCGAAAAGCAGGAAGATACCAAGGCAAAACTGAGTCGCCGACAGTGCAACTGAAGCACCCAATGTAAGAAATCGGGTATCATGCCGCCCAAACCAACAGCCCTAAAGTGGTCTCTATCTTGTATTGTGTGCCTAAAGGGTCAATGGCCTACGAAACCTGAAAACACAAACACCAGTCCCACACAAAACGGCATGAGTTTACATCAGCCCCTGCCGAGCCTTTGCTTCAGTGTGACAGTGGTTTTCATATCCTGTTCACAGCTGGCAATATGTGCTGCGTTGTTTTGTGTTGTAGTTTTTGTTCCACGCTTTTAGTTGATGTTTCTAAACGTTTACGCGTTTATTATTTCAGTCTGATGGCGCCAAATACGGCGTAATTAATAATATCCTGATAGTTAGAGTCGATACCTTCCGACACAATGGCTTCGCCGTCAGAGATCTTCCAGTTCTTTAATTCTTGCTAATTTTGGTGAGAATAAAGTCAGTATAGCTGCTTACTCATGCCACGCCACGCCTCTCCGTAATCATGATTCTTTTCAGCGCGCAGGCGTTGTGGCTTCGCTGGCATAGCGATCATATAGGGCAAGTGCATCGTCAGCGTTCATGTCTACTTCGTCAGCGAAGCTCTTTTCGAGCTATATAAGGCCCACAATGCCGTAGTTAACAAGGGCGATAAACTCTGGTCTGATACCTTCGCCTAGCAGCGAGTTCGCCAATTTCGAGCGAACGAATGCGCTTAGCTTTAATATAAAGCTGATCAGTTAATGACGATGGGCGCAGAATACGCCACGAAGCGCCATAATCGTGTGGCTTCTTGGCAAATAGGTCACGACATTCGGCCATCACCTCTCTGAACTCTTGTTCTGTGTTTCTTTGTTCTGCCATATTGTTTGCAAAGGATGTTATTCTTATATGCCCTCTTTCGAAGAAACTTTCGTGGGGTTATCAGTTCTCGGTTTGTCGCCTATGTATCACCCTTACCGTTCCACAGAGCGCGTCGTAACGCACTTGTAGCGAATCAACTTTAGCGCGCAGACGGTTTCGTCGGCCAATATTCTGTTCCGGCTTTCCATTGTGCTGTAACGGCACTGCGGGCCGAATCGGTTAACCCTATATCTTGTTGCGTCATTTTAAAGAGGCATTTTGCCATAGCTTTTTCAGCGCCCTTTGGCGTGCTTTAACCGCTGGTGAGTTGTCGCGCAGCTGGCGAATAGCATTGGAGTGTACCACGATGGTCGCGTGTCGGCATACAGGAGTCGATGCGATGTGAAAGTCTTGAGCAGCCCGCTCATCGGCTGAAGGCTGGCACGAAGCAAAAACACAAAGGCGATAAAAAGCAGATAAATTGGTTTCATCAACTGTTGTTTAACGTTTTGCAAAGATAGCACGTGTAATTTGCTATTCATCACCCCGTATATATATTTTTATTACTACGCCTTTGCGGTTGCGTTGATGCGAAACGACTGGATATATTATGCGATTGCTAGCGATGCCGAACTGGCAAAACTTCTCGATAAAAGACATTTTCACAGCATATCAGATGCCGCTGATAGCCTCGGGTTGAGTGCTATGTGGTAGGCGGTTACGATGCGCGACTTGCTTTCTCGAACGCCCATCTAACGATATTGATGTGGTGGTTGTGGGAGTAGCGGAATGAGTGTGGCCCAACGACTCAAAGAGCAGTTAGGACGCCGCGCTTACCTGTGCGGTGTTCCGTAGTTCCGGCACGGCGCAGTGAAATATCGCGACCAAGAGAGGTCGAGTTTGTGGGCGCGCGTCGTGAGAGTTACAGCCACGACAGCCGCAAACCCCATGTAGAAGACGTGCATTAGAAGACGATCAGAACCGTCGCGACTTGACAATCAACGCCCTTGCTGTATGTTTAAACCGCGAGCGTTTTGGTCAGTTGGTCGACCCTTTCAACGGCATCGCCGACGCTTGAAGACAATGATTGTTTGACGCCTCTTGACCCAGACGTCACCTTTGAGCGACGATCCGTTGCGCATGTTGCGATGTCCGATTTGCAAGCAGCTCGATATTGAAGACGAAACCTGATGCCCTTTCACGTAATGCTGACCGTATCAAAATTATCGGCGGCGAGCGCATAGCAGAGGGTTAAACAAGATAATGCTTGCGAAGAGCCCAGTCGTGGCTTTGTTGACATGCACCGATGTGGCTTGTTGCGGCTTATACTTGCCCGGTTAGCAGCGCTCGATATTGTTGAGACCCGTAACGGCCGTGCACATAAAATAATTTCTACCGTACCGTTGGAAGTTCTGATAACCTTTGCAACGCCCAGCGAGAACGCCTAAATGGGCTGCGCCATAGTCCTGTGCTACCGATGACGCTGAAAAGGACGGCTGGCTGATATTGAGCGCTTTGAGCACAGCTGCTGGCTGCGTTGGGCGCATTGCTTCACGATGTAGGCAAACCAAGAGCAAACGCTGGATAATGTGCAGAGGCTGGACGTTCCGCAACCATAATTTTATCGTGCTAAGATGGTGCCAAACATCTTCAGAGACTCAAGTTGCCGATGGATATGAAGATGAAATACGTGCAAAAAGCTGGTCGACTTGCGCGCGTCCTATTGCCGTCTGTATGACGATGAGGTTACCGATGCGCTGTAGCGCCGTCTTGTAAACGAGTGCTGATGACGATATCGATGACCTGATGATGCTTTGCAAGCCGATATTACGAGCAAAAACCGTGTGAAGAAAGCGCGCTTTAGAGAACTTTAGGCTGGTTCGTGAAAAATAGCCGACTTGCAAGAACGCGATTATAAGCGTGAGTTACAGCCCTGTATCGACGGAAACGAAATCATGGAGCTGTTTGGTTTAAAGCTTCTTCGCGTGAGTGGGCGACCTGGCTGCTGCGTTGAAAGAGGCCGTTCTCGACTAATCAGGTGCCCAACGAGCGTGAGCCGCTCATGAAATTGTTGCGACAGAAAAGCAGCCGAAATGGGGCTGTCGTTACCCTCAGAAACTTGATTTTGTATGCTCAGCTTGAGCGAAAGTTTGAAAATCTCAGCAGATGCGAAAAACATGTGGCTTTTATAGGCCATTTTTGTGACTGTCGTTCTGTTGTGTTTGAGTTGGTGGGTTAAGTGTAAATAGGCTGATTAAAGTATATTGAATATTTGTTTTGAATTGTTTATCTGTTTTTTCGTTTTGAAAGTATTTTATTTTGTAAAAATCTCTTTCTTTTATGGTGTAAAGGGTGATGTTCTGACGGCCGTCGTACAGCGTGTACCGCGGCCGTAGTACGAGTAGTATGGCGAACGTGATACGTTGTTCGACGGCCGTCGTATTGCAATGGATAGCGTGTAAAGTATAGGCATATAGGGCTATAGCAGGAGCATGGATAGCGTAGAGGAGAAGCACTAGGGTAGGAGCGAACAGAACGCTGGGCAATCGCTCACAAAAGTGATGTAAAATCATGCTATGTGCACAAAATAGGTACGCGTGTGCGTGTGCTCTTATTGTGGTAATTAATGTTAAACCCTTGCGCCCAGCATTTTAGTTTCTTATAATTATTTGTATTTTTGTGGTATGAAATGAGCGTATTTCTGTAAATTGCTGATTTCATTTTTAAAATAAAATAGCAAGATAAAATAAATATTCAATCAATAGATAGGTAGAAAAATTAAAAGTTTTTATTTGTTGCAACTGTGGCTGTGCACTGGTTTCTTGTGGAAAGAAGAGCGAGAAAAGCCTTGCTGACCTTCAAGATAACGAGTTTGCGGTGCGTACTGTCGGCTCACAGAGTGCCGATTTTCAAACCTACTTACCCCGCCACTATTAAAAGGTGTTCAGGACGTTGATGTGCGTCCGAAGGTGTCGGGCTTTATAACGAACGTGTATGTTCAAGAAGGACAGCGGTAAGTGCTGGGCAAGTAATGTTTACAATTGATAGTGAAACCTATCGCTCGGCGGTGCGTCAGGCTCAGGCTGCCCTCAATACGGCAGAAAGACACGTCCACAGCCCATGTGACCTACCTGAATAATGAAAAACTTTTCGACCAACACATCATTGGACAATATGAGGTTAACTACGGCGCAAAAACAGCTATGCGTCGGCCTGCTGCTGTAGCGCAGGCACAAGCAGCGCTGGCAACGGCACGGGAAACGCTGGCATGGTGCAGTGTTGAGCGCCATCGGCAGGTGTTGTAGGCAGTCACCTTTCACAGAGAAGCGCGTTGGTAAAGTGTTTCTAATGCCCTTACCACGCAGTGTCAGACATCTCATCAGTAGAGGTGTATTTTTCGATGAACGAGGGTCAGATGCTTTCAATGACTAAGACATCGGGTAGTGCAGCCGCAGCCATTGCGTCAATGCCAGCTGTAAAACCAAAGCTTGCCGATGGTTCAATTTATAATCATCAGGTAAAGTTGTGAAAATGAGTGGTGTAATTGACGCTGCAACGGGTTCATATATGCTGATAGCACGCTTCCCTAATCCTGAAAGCATTTTGCTGAAGAGTGGCGGCGGTGGCCAGATTGTGATTCCGACGGTTACAAATGCCGCTATCGTCATTCCGCAGAGTGCTGTAATGTTACGGTTCAGGATAAATATTTTGTGTATAAATTTAGGCGCTGACAATAAAGGTGGTTTTATAGCAGAAATCAATGTTGATGAACAGAATGATGGCAAAACTATGTGGTTACTTCTGGTTTGAACGTTGCGATCGCGTAAGCATAGGTATTACGAAGCTTACTGATGGCAAACAAATCACACCTATTAGTGAAGAACGCTATTACGAGAAGATAAAAAGGCTGCTAAGCTTGGCGAAAAGCAGGAAACTGCAGCAGGTTTTTATCAATGCCATGCAATCAAAAATAATAGCCCGAGTGGTAAGTAAAGAAAGAATCTTTTTCATATTAAAAATCAGCGAAATGACATTTTCTAATTTTTATAAAACGCCCGGTTCTGTCGACGGTGATTTCCATCTTCCCACGTATTGCTGGGTGCCATTGGATTGATATCGCTGCCTGACTGAGCAGTATCCTGATATCGCTCCGCCAACAATTGTTGTTCAAACATTCTATACTGGTGCTGACGCTCAAAACGGTAATGAGCTCGGTTGTAACGCCGCTCGAAGAGAGTATTAACGGTGTAGAGAACATGACTTATATGACCTCACAGACCACCAACGCAGGGTATGGCCGCATGATAACTGTATATTTTAAGCAGGGATCTGACGCCAATATGGCGGCCGTTAACGTGCAAAACCGTGTGAGTCAGAGCGCAGGCTCTGTTGCCCGCTGAGGTTACACGTGTGGGTGTTGCAGTATCAAAACGTCAGACATCTAACGTGATTATGTACTCGTTAACAACTGATGACGACGTTATGACAGCAAGTTCCTGACCAACTATAACAATATTAACGTTATCCCGCTGCTGAAACGTATTAACGGTGTAGGTAATATTCATAGTCCGTCTATGTCGGATTACTCTATGCGAATATGGCATGCGATGAGACTGAAGCAATATGGACTGATTCCTTCTTGACATATCGGGTGCGCTTGCAGAGCAGAATATTGAAGCCGCTCAGGCTCTTTTGGTGAAAAATAGCGATGTGGCTTTTTGAGTATACACTGCAGTTATAAGGGTCGCTTAAAAGAAACCAATTGATTATGAAAACATCATTCTTACGAGCAAAACGCTACAGGCCAAACGCTGTATCTGGCAGGACGTGCGGGGTAGAACAAGGCTCTTTAATGTACAGCGTTTTCTGAAAAATAATGGCCATCCTGCTGTATTGGGTATGGTTCAACGTAGCTGGCCTCGAACGCTACGGAGATTGCAACCGACGTTAAAGGCAGCTTTGCTCAGGGCCTCAGAGGCTATGCCTCCAGGAATGAAAGGTGACAATAGAACAAGATGTAACCGAATTCTCTTTGCATCTATTGAGGAAGTGGTGATGACGCTGTTTTTATTACGTTGCTGTGTATTCCTTGTGGTTTATGTGTTCTGCAGGATTTCCGCTCGACACTTATCCCAATGATTGCCGTTCCCGTAGCTCTTGTGGGTACATTCTTCTTCCTTTGGGTGTTCGGTTTTTCGATAAACTTGCTTACTTTGTCAGCATTGCTGTTGGCAATAGCCATTGTTGTGGACGACGCTATGTGTGGTAGTTGAGGCTGTCCACGCCAAGTTGGACCAAGGTTATCGAAGATGCACTCACGGCGTCTGTTGATGCCATGAACGAGATTAGTTCTGCAATTATCTCTATTACACTTGTAATGGCGTCGGTGTTCGTGCCCGTTTCGTTCATGGGTGGCACCTCAGGCACGTTCTATCGTGAGTTTGGAGTAACGATGGCTGTGTCGATTGTGATATCGGCTGTCAACGCCTGACGCCGTCGCCTGCGCTATGTGCTATCTTCTTGAAGCCGAAAACCGCAAGAAGAAGGCGCTGGAAAAATGGGCTTTGTTGACCGATTCCATGCGGGTTTTAATCACGTTTTTGATAAAGTTACCAACAAATATAAGAAAGATGTAGAGCGTGTAATCAACCACCAGTGTGGCAACAGCTATCGGTGTTGTGGTTGGTTTCGCATTGCTTGTGTTGAGTATGCTCTTTACCTCTACGGGCCTTGTTCCTAATGAAGGTACAGGAACGTTGTTTTTGTACAGTGTCTGCAGCTCCGGGAACATCGCAGGAACGCACCACACAAATCGCCAACGAAATTGACAGTATGCTGGCTTCAAATCCTGCCATTGAGCGCAGAGAGCAAATTGTCGGCTACAATTTCATTGCTGGACAAGGCTCCAGATCAGGCCACCTTTATTATTAAATTAAAGCCTTTTGAGGAACGTTCCAACGGTTTCTTCAACAAGATTAAGGCTACTTTACAGGAGATCCGATGCGCTGGTCCGTCAATCCAGCGAAGCTGCATCGGTATTGGCATGATCTATAAGCAAACAGCGACTATCAAAGACGCCGATTCTTGCATTCCCACCACCTATGATTCCGGGCTTTTCGATGAATAACGGTGTTTCTATGACCCTACAGGATAAGACTGGAGGCAGTTTAGACAAGTTCTTTAAGGTGGCACAGGATTATCTTGCTGCGCTAAGCAAGCGCCCTGAAATCAAGAAAGCCGCGACCACTCATAACATTAACTATCCACAATACATGGTAGACGTGGATGTTGCAGTGTAAACAGGCAGGGCATCGCAGCAGGAGTACTGCCGTCATGCAAGGCTACTACGGAGGTGTATGCAAGCAATTACAATGCGTATGGAAAACTGTTCCGTGTCAGTGATACGGGGCGACGCAGCTACACGAATGCGTCCCGAGGATTGACGAATATCTGCGTTCTGTTTGGCCGATGGCGGCATGGCTCCCATATCAAGAATTCGTAAGTTAAAGGCGTATATGGTCCGTCTAACATCGCACGCTTCAACCTTTATACCTCAATTAACTTGAGTATTACACCGAATATGACAACAGGTGAGGCGCTAGAGGCGTGTGAAGAAGTGGCTAAAAGAGAGCCTGCCTGGGCTACGGATATGAGTATTCAGCTTAACGCGCTCGGAAGCAGAGGCTAGTAACTCAACGGCTATGATATTTGCGCTCTGTCTTTTTGTTTGTATATTTGATACTTGCTGCGCAGTATGAAAGCTACTTACTGCCGTTATCAGTTATCCTATCTATTCCATCGGATTAGTGGGCATTCTTATTTACTATGCTTTTTGGCCATTCGAACGACATTTATATGCAGATTGATGATGTTGCTGATTGTTGGCTAGAATGCCATATTGATTGTGCAGTTTGCTTTGAACGCCGCCAGACTGGTATGGCAATTCGTTACTCTGCCATCTTAGGCGCTGCGCTCGCTTGCGTCCTATCTTGATGACTTCGCTGGCGATGATCATCGGTTTGCTCCCAATGATGTTTCGCTTCAGGCGTAGGAAAGCGAAACCAGACGTTAGGGTGCTGCCGCTGTGGGTCGGAATGTTGTTAGGAACATTGTTCCAACTCTTCATCGTTCCATCGTTATTCTGTATCTTCCGAGTGGCTGCAAGAGAAGCTCACCCGCTTAAATTCGAAAACGAAGAGAATGCAGAGGGGCGCAGCAGAATTGGCTCAATATGCACTGTAAGAAGCAAGTTACTTATAAAAACCAATATGACGATTACACGGGTGTTGCTTTCGCCTCTTCGGGGCAGAGCAAAGCCTCGATAAACGATACGATATGCGAAACTGCATAAACATATAATATGGGTAGGCCTTTAGTTGCCTCTCTCGCTCACTGGCTGTAAAAGTCTAGGCTTAAATATGAGCGTCCTCAAGTCAAGACAAGCGGCATTATGCGTGACCCTATTTCAGCAACTGACACACTTGCTGTGGCTGATACAATGCTTTGGCAACTTACCTTGGCGCGAAGTCTTCACCGACGCCCATCTTCAAGGGCTGATTGAGAAGGCGTTGACGAGATAATCCCAATCTGCTTAACGCTGCTCTTAACGTTGACATGGCGCAGGCTCAGCTGAAGGCTGCAAAGTTAGCGTTCCTCCCTCAATTTGCTTTCACACCACAAGGTACTATAACTCAGTTCAACGATGAGCGACAAAGTCGCTACACTCTCCCTGTTAACGCCAGCTGGAATGTATCACTTTTCGGTGGACTTACAGCGTCGAGCGTTCCGCTCAGATGGCATTGCTGCGGTCGAAAGACTACTCGAGCAGCGTGCGCACGTCGTTAATTGCTGGTGTTGCCAATCTGTATTATACGCTGCTTATGCTTGATAAGCAAATGCAGATTGTAGCCAACATGGGCGCCTTACTAAGGAAACATGGGATATTATGAAGATTCAGCACGAGAATATTGCTGGTGTGCGTTCAACTGCTGTACAGAGAGCTGAGAGCAATTACTACGGTGTACGCAAAAGAAAGATTTGGAGCGTTCAATTCGAGAAAGCGAGAATGCGTTAAGTTTGTGCTTGGCGAACCTGCGCAAAGTATCGCTCGCGGTGATATGGATAATCAGCGGCTGCCTTCAACGTTCTCAACGGGTATTGGCATTCAATTGCTCCGTAATCGTGCTGATGTTCATGCTAACGAAATAGCGTTGGCGATGTGTTTTACGATATAGAGAAAGCGCGCAGCAACTTCTATCCAAATATCACCATTTCAGCAACGGGCGGATATAGCAACGGACAGGGCATGGTTAATCCTTCAAAATTGCTACTCTCTGCGGTGGGAGCGCTTACCCAACCTATATTTATGCGCGGACAGCTTATTGCAGCATTGCGTGCAGCTAACGACCGTTATCAGCAGGCTTTCAACACATGGCAGCAGAGCATTCTGTCGGCAGGTTCTGAGGTTAGCAACGCATTGGTTCGCCATAATGCGTCTGCTGAGAAGAGCGCTATTGAAGCCAAGCAGATTGAAGTGCTCAAAAAGAACGTCGAAGATACCCGTGCCCTTATGGCCAGTGCGGGCAGCACGTATTTGGAGGTTATCACGGCCGAGAGTAGCTTGCTCAATACACAGCTTGCGAAAGTGGCTGACGACCTCGCAAAAATGCAGGCTGTCGTGAGCCTTTATCAGGCTTTAGGCGGTGGTGCTAAATAGTAATCTTATTCCTAATTCAAAACGAACATTAAACTATGGCATGTGATATAAGTCCCCAGGCCGTCGTATCGCCCAAGGCAAAGATAGGCGATGGCACTAAGATTTTCCCGTTTGTGTATATCGAAGACTATGTAGAGATTGGCGAAAACTGTGTTATTTTTTCCTTTCGTTAGCTTGCTTAGCGGTACTAAAATGGGTAACGATAACAAGGTGCATCAGTGCACAGTGCTTGGCGCTTTGCCCCAAGACTTCGAGTTTGTTGGTGAGAAAACCGAGCTGATTATTGGCAATAACTATTTTCTGCGAAAAATGTCGTGATTAACCGCGCCACACGAGGGTGGGACAGACGGTGATTGGCGACGATAATTTCATTATGGAGGGCGCGCATATTAGCCACGATACAAAAGTGGGTAACCGCAATGTGATTGGCTATGGTACAAAAATCGCAGGCAGTTGTGAGATAGGAAACGGCGTTATTTTTCTCGTCGTCGGTTATCGAAACACCAATACCGTGTGGAGCGACTTGGCTATGATTCAGGCAGGGAACAACGTTCTCGAAAGACATTCCGCCTTATATCATAGCAGCGGTACAGCCTATTGGAGTGTTGCGGACCCAACAACGATGATGACTTCAGTGGAAATCGACGAAAAAAGAGTACAGAAGCATATTGCTAACGCTTATCGCTTGTTGTTCCAAGGAAAGACAAGTGTGTTCGACACAATTTCGCAGATTCGTGATCAGGTTCCTGATGGACCAGAGGTGCGTACTATCATCAACTTCCTCAAGGATAGCAAACAAGGCATTATGACAAAGTTATAATTCATACCTATCAACTTTGTTTCTTATATGTAATAGGCCCGACGCGAGTCGGGCCTATTTTTGTTTTTATACCGATAATGCGCTCCGAAGAGCAACTGGTTATTCTTGTAAATAGTAAGCAAACTTTCGTTGCCAAAGCTTCTTTTTACCTATTCGCCTTCTACAACATTGCATAAAGGCACAACTCGCGGTAACGAAAAACATTGTGTTTTATGGTCATTGATTACGCCAATAGCCTGCAAATGACTGTAGTAATAGTAGAACCCACATAGCAAAAGCCACGCTTTTTCATGTCTTTAGCCACACGATCAGAAAGTTCGTTGCGCGTAACCCACTGCTTTTGGTGCGTAGGGTAAACCCAAGAACGACCTTGTGTGAAGCTCCAAATGTAACTATCGAACGAGCCAAACTCTGCTGCCACTTAACGAAAGCCTGTGCATTTGGCTATCATGCCCCTGATTTTACGTTCCGACCAGAACATACCCTCCGTCGCGAAGCGCACGTTGAACATCGCCCTCACCAAAAGCGGCCACTTTCGATGCGTCAAAATCGGCAAATGCTTTGCGAAATACTTCACGGCGTTCGAGCATCATTTTCCACGATAATCCGCACGACATCGTCTCCATTAATAAGAACATAAAGTGCTGCTTTTCGTCGTGTACAGGCACACCCCATTCCGTATCATGATAGCTTTTCTGATAGCTTATCGCTTCGACACCACGCACATTTCCAGGATATTGCAGATGTCGCATAGCATGCCCTCCCCACATAGCGTCGTCTTTGATACACAAATCCCGTTTGCAGATATAGCTGTTCGGCTTTGGGGTGGGTGATGTCAACCAGTAGCCCTACGGGCTGATTGTCACCGTGTTTCTCAATAAAAGCCTTGAGCAGTGCTGAAGCAATACCCTGTCGTCTACAGTCGTGACGCACAGCCAGCGAATCGATATAATATTCGCCTGCCTGCGTTTCGTCGTCCATCTTGCTGAAGTCACGTCCAAACTCGGCGCTTTGCTGATAAAAAGCTTTGCGTAAGCGTCGCAAATCCTTGCCGTCATAGCCCGTGATAATGCCAGCAATGCGTTGCCCTTGCATGGCGGTGAGCGTGTTTTGATAGCTGTATTGCGTTTCCTCCATGCCACAAGTCGGGTGATAAGGCGATGAAAAGTCGGCCAGTGTATGCGGTGGCAGCAAAATTCTGCGCAATCAGCGTCCATCGCTTCCATTATCAGCGTGGCTATCTCGGCTGCTTTGTTCGGGTTTTGCGGGTTTAATTTGGTACTTCCGGCGCCCGCAGGTGCTCATTTTCGAAATTTGGTAAATGCGCGTTGGCAATACGTGCTTTGTTGCCCATAAAAGCCCGCGTTGGTCGTGGTCGGAAGCCAGCAGGCGTAAACTCGGCTGACATTGGGCTATTCGGCTCACGTCAGACGGGATAGGCTCGTTTGGCACTCTCGCGCAGCAACACACCTTTCTGTTATTTCTAGTGGAGGCCGCGCGTGTAGGCTCTGTGAGCTGCAAAAAGCTGGGCTAAATGGTAGCGCTGTTGGTGTTAAAGCGCGCTCACTTGCTGATGAACTGACTGGCCTGCTACAATGCGTGCGCGCTTGTGGCGTGGGCATGAGTTCGCCAATTCAGCAGGATAGCTCGTCGTATGAGTGATGCCGCAACAAAGCGTTTCGTAAATAAGAATAGCTTGCGACTGGCATGGCCCACGCGCACATACCAGCTGCGCGAGATGTCGCCAAATTGTCCTTGTTGCTCGGATTGATCGGCAGCGCCTGACGGGAGGCATAATAGCTTTTGATAGCATGTGCCACTTCGCGAATGTCTGACATTAGGCGGTTGGTACATGCTGCTCAACGCCCGGGATTACATCGCCCTCCGCGTCGCGTTCCTTCCCAATCGGTATTGGCTAAACGCATGGCAAAAGTAGCGCAAAACAGCCGGCGTTGACGACGACAATCACCTTTATCTGAAACTTCAACGCTGCGCAGCAATATGGCTGTTTCGTCAGTCGTTTGTCACCATCGTACCATCGTAGCAGCTGCGTCATCGATAAAGTTCATTGAGCGTGCTTCGTTGGTATTACCATCGGCCACAGCATAATGCTTAAACAGTTCGTTGATGTTTCCAAAAATGGCTACTTCTCCGCCAGTCATTGTCCTTTGCGATGTGATATTGGTGTGTAGCTGATTGTGACCCAATAGCAGATTGGGTTCGCTCAATGCATCAGTTTGCCACGATGATTCTCGTTTTGGTCGCGTATATGGCGGTCGTGGTCAAGCGTTTCGGCCGTCACGTCGTGCGTACTACGACCGTCATACGCGTTGTTGCGACGCGGCAATAACAGCGCCAAAGTAGGAATAAAATGGCAGGAGGTACGCAGTAAAGGTGTTGCCGTTATGGCACGATGTGTTTATCTATGCGTTGTTAACTTTACCGTCATTGACACATGAAAAGTCGATGGATGTACATTCCATCACGAATGCTGGTGGAGACGGAGCCCGAGCTCCAAGGCCATGTTCAAATTAGTTTCGCTGCAATCCAATACGTTCGGCAAAGCGATGGGCTAAAGGAGGCTATCGGTCATCGCTGACGCTGACAGGTGGCGACATAGAAGCCGTGCGCACTGTCGGCCTTGCGCGATGCTGCCTCTAACTGAGCCTGCGTCGCAAGGTGGTCGTTTCTATCTTCCCAGCAGCCTGATAGGATGCCACGCGTCGGCCGCCGCTGCCGGTTGCTGGCCGAAGTATGAATATTGAAAAGCGTGGTGCGGAAACTACGTGTGCGTGCGTAACATTAGGTTCAGACACCGAACGAAGTTTGCTTTGTGACGGTGCGCCGTAAAGCGCGTTTTCAGCGAGATGAAAGGCACTACCGTATCGCGCGACGTTATACGGAAAACGAAAATTGAAAACAGCCCTGAAAGCCTCACCTCACAACGCGCACGACTTTATATCGCGTCGTGACAGGCAGCAGGAGTTTTCTGCTCACTGTTGCCTGGCGCAAATGGATTCTGCACCATTTTGTAGATGGTAAGGTCTTATTGAACGTATTGGGCAAAATGCCCCATTTATAAGTTGGAAGTGAAAAATGGCCGCCGGTATGGCGTGGCGTGTGTTTAATAAGAAGCCCGTGCATGGTATAGTGATGGCAGCAAATTACGCGACGCGTATGGCGTCGGAGTTCTTCGGGCGTAGCCTCTCTGTAATGCCTGGGCGTCGCGAGTCAATGCATATATCATTACGCTTTGCTTGATGTCGCGTAAAGCTTCCGGCCACGGCAGCAACAGCGTTTCGGCGCGTTATCGGTTCAGTCGCCTTCATAAACATGGTTTGTATATCGAGCGTGGCCGTTAAAACGCATTTGCAGATGACTCGATAATTTTCTTGACATCGTATGAGGGTTGCGCAGGGCGATCGGCTTCCGACGGAATATGATGCGTCGTCGACGGTATCGAGTTTCGTACTCATTATTGTCAAGCCTTCATCAGCGCCTCACGTATATCTTGTCGATACGACAGTTGATTGGTGCTCAGCACTACTGGCATCTCAGCCTCAGGACACCAACGGTTTGCGAAGGCGTATGGTATCGCTCAATAATTCAGCAAAATGCGGATTGCTGCGTGCCTCTCCGTTGCCCTTGCAAAGGTGCGGCACATCGTGTTGTCCTCGTTATGCGTTGCTGCTGACGTGGTTCGAGGCGCTTCGGCTACGACCGCGCGCGAAGGTTGGAGCGCACGTGTGCGCTGTTCGGCATTGAATCCATTCATCTGCCACAGCAGTCTAAAGTGCGTGCAAATCTCTTACCGTCGGGCGGCATAAAGGTTGATACCAAGACTTAACTTAAGCGGCTGGCTATGCTCTGGACCGTAAATCGGACTGGGTGACTGTGGTCGCTCATATGCTGTATTTTTCTATTTTCGCTTTATTTTAAAGGCACAGCAAAAACTACATAAGCTTATGCGACGTTTATGCGTTATTTGTTTAATGCACGTTAAAGGGTCGTATTACCGCTGATGATAATTTTGTTACTTTTGCAAGAAATTTGCACGATCGTTGCCCATTTAGAGCTGGAAGAAAGAAACATACCAGAACAGCACAACAAACAGGTCGTCTTCAGTCGGTGACGCTTTGCGGCACTCGTCGCCGTGGCACTCATACTCTTAGGACTTATAGTTTTCGGTACGCTCACGGCCGTAACCTGTCGACTTATGCGAAGGAGAACCTTGAGTTGCGATGCTGATGGAACAGGGATATGTCTGATGCGACGTACGTATATAAAAGCCTGCTGCATGGTAGCCGTCTATCGCGGAAGCGTTTCAGTTTATCAAGCAAGCAAGCAACTGGCCGAAAGCTGCGCGCACAATGTGCACAAACCTGCAGCCGAATTTACCGATGGCGTGAATCCTTTTCCCTCATCTATCGTACTCACGCTGCTGACGAGCGACTTTCGCCAATAACGACAGTTTGAAATGGATTTGTGCCGAAGTTGAAAGAAGTACTCCCTAAGGTGTCAGAGATTAACTATCAGAAAGATTTGATTGACGCCAGTTAACCAGAATTTGGCGAAGATAGGTGGTATGAGGTTTGTTGCACTTGCTGTATTGCTCACCTGTTCGTTCTCATTAATTAACAACACCGTGCGTTTAGCATACGCTCGCCGCTTCGGTCTGCTACCATGAAGCTTGTTGGCGCGTCAGTGGGGCTTCTCATAAGGCGTCCGTTTATACAACGCAGTGACGATGGCATGCTGGAAGCGCCATTAGCTGGTGGTGTGTCGGCGGCAGGAATATACGCTTTATGTGCTGCAACCTGAAATATTAACTTCATTGTGACTTGGCGAGATGGCTATTACAGGAGGTGACAGTGTTCTCTCTGGGTATTGTGATTGGCCGGGCTGTTTGTGCCGATATCTCGGTTGTTGATTCCTCAGAATGAAGGCCAGCGAACTGTATAGATTTAAAAGATTCTAGATTTCGCACAATGTACTGCACAGAAAACTATGAGTATCATTATAGCAATGTAGTAAAACAGAAATTTAGCATTTGACCGTACCAGCTTTTATTTTGTTGGGCATTGGTTTTCACTATTGTCGTAATCGGTTTTATCCTGATGAGTGGACCAGGAGTCGAGGAACAGGCATACAACTGATGTTTTAGCTTTCGTCGTATTAAGTTAGCTCCTGTGTTACTTTCTTTGGTTTTGTATCACGATTTGCGCGTCGTGCGTAAACCTGAGAGCGATGCGGCAGCTGAAACGCCACTGCCAGAGAAGGAAGAAACTTGCATGGCCGAGCAAGAAGAACCTACAAAATATAGGCTGCGCGACAGTGAGCCTACTACAGACAAATTATCATTGCCAGCTGTGGAAGGATTGACAGAATTCCTTCCCGTATCGTCGACGGGCCACATGCTGATAGCCGAGAATTTGCTGGCGGTGTAGCAGAATTCCGACTGTGTGAGAGCGTTTACGGTGATTGTTGAATTTGGTGCAATCCTATCGGTTGTTGTGCTGTATTGGGACCTCGCTTTTCGCTTACGTCAAAGTCCTGCGCCTGCAGGAAGCACTGGTTTTCAGCGCTGAAACGCCAGTTTGGCTTTTGTGCGACTGCTGCTTGTCGCTTTTTATTCCAACGGCAGCTATAGGTTTTTGATTAAGAAACCAGTGGTTGACTGCCTGTGTAACCCCGATGCTGTCTCTCAGGGTAGTGCCCGTAACGCTGATCTTGGGCGGTATTTTCATGCTCTTTGCGATGCCATTTTAATAAAGGACGTGGATGAAAAGCGAGATAATAGAGAAGGAGCAGCATGCTGGATTGGCGTCATGGCTGGTGTGTGTCAATGATTCCTGGAGTGAGCTGCCGCCCGGCGGCAACAATCGTTGGTGGTATGTCGCAGTAGCTTACACGCAAACGTGCTGCTGAGCTCTCGTTCTTTTGGCAGTTCTGAACAATGGCTGACTGCTGGCAGGACTTGATTTATTGCAGCTTTTTGATCGGCGATATGAGTCGGTAGGAGGCCTCGGGCAGCCTCAGAGAATCTGATGTTATTGCTGGTTGGTAGTGTGGTTTGCTTTAGTGCACCGCCATGCTGTAGGCGTTTGCAGTTTTGACTAAATACGGTTTTAAAACTGTTTGCTGGTATCGACAATTATCATTGGTACCATTATACTTGCATTGCTGTTATCGGGTCACCTCACTTGTTATGTTTGAATAGTGAACTCATGCAAGGCGAGAACTATTGTAACTGGATAAGCTCTCATGGCATGTCCAGTTTCGGAGCGTTAGCACACATTCGTTATTTGCCTCACACCACTTAGGACAAAAGGGTTTAAGATAGCGCGCTGCGCGACCAGACCCTCTGCAGCAGCGTGGTGTTTCTGGCTATGTGGCACAGGATGTACCGAGCGGATGAGAACAGCTGCAGAGTCATATTAAGGAATATACAGCCACATTACAGTTGGGTGCTACCACAGTTAGCTACGATATGGGAGCATGAGGTGAACGAGACCTTTGCCGCAGCGCATATCGATCGTGAGCGCTATAGGAGAAAGCACTTTCACCAGTCTGGGAGATATTGAGCAGGTTCCGCCAGCACAGCGCTTGCAAAATGAGACGGAAAGACGCTCATAACTTGCGCGTCAAAAGCGAAAGTGCAGCAGCCCAAAAATATTCATATGAAGAGATAGAAGTAACGGACTTCGATGCAGAAAAGATGCAGGTTCTGTCATCGCGTGGTATGCGGAAAAGGACATATATTCGCGCTCTTGCACGCGACTTAGGTGAGCTGGGCGATGGCGCTTATCTTACAGCCTTGCGACGCACGCACTGGCAGCTTTACGGCGAATGATTGCATTGATTACGACCATTTTCAAAGGTAAACAAATGCAAATGTTAAGCCGATAACGTTCAGGAATAGGCCACGACGACAGACCATCAATCGAAAATCTGAAAGGAAAAGAAAATATGAAGTTATCGCAATTCAAATTTAAATTGCCCGAGAGTTGGTGGCGCTGTATCGCACAGCTTTGTGCTTTTGAGTTTAAAACGATGATGGCACGACAGGTTCCGTATGTGACACGCCGTGACAGTCGCCTTGCTGATTTCTCCCCATCGTACAACGGGTGAGATAGAAATGTCGGAAAGACGAAGAGGGTAATCCGATAGAAGGAGAATATATATGGATTTCCATGGCCATTATGACTATTTCGATAGAGCGATATGCTGCCATGAACGATACAAGGGTGTTTCCTGCTGCACGTCTATACGGTACAAAGGAAGACTGATGCTAAGATCGAGGTGTTTCTTGCGTGAATTAAACCGAAGCATGTGGACATTGCTGAGCCTGCATAAATTGCCGACATTAAACTCTTCTTTGTTGATGGGAACAATGGTTGCAGAGTGTAAGTAATACCACACAAGTCGCGGACGTTCGCTCCGTTTCCTTTATGATTGGAAGCCATGAACAGTTTTAAACGCGATCATTTTTGCGTTGGGCTCCGCCCTGCTTATATTCTAAATGGTAGAGGCTGATCCTGCAAGGGATCATGGCATGCACGTGCACTCGCATGCACCGCAGAGGACATGGAAAACTTCGGTGTATACTTAAAATGAAGGTGCGGTTGCTGCTCCAGCAACGGTTTACTTTTCACCGGGTTTGATGAAGCATGGAGATTAAAGGTAATAACATTACTTTACGCTCATTGTGGTTTTGATAAGTTCTCGCCGATTGGGGTGGAGTTGACGAAACACAAAATGGATTCGGAGCAGTGTTTATAAATAAGGAGGCCTGCGATATTGTAAACAGGCTCGCGAAGGCGGGACGTGATGGCGCACTGTGCGATTTCTGCAAGTGTAGCTAAGGCAACGAGCAGCAGTGGGTGCTGATGGTTTGCTACGAAGGAGGTAGCGGTTGAATTTAGTAGTTTCTTCCCTCAACGCATGACTTTGGCCTTGCCGACTCGATGGTTGCAAGCTTCTTCCCCTATCACCCAGAGTCTACATTTGTTAATGTCGACAGCTGCTTTCGGTGGCTATAAGGGCGGTTATGAAAGTCTTGTAATCGCTGTGAAGCATGGATATCAGTTTGGTTGCTTTGACTCGCTTCTTATTGTGATTCGATTCGACTTATTATCCTGTAAATGCTCAGAAAACTGTCATCTGGTGTTCTTTAGCTTAGCTCGAATATCGGAAATGCAAACGTCTTATTCGGGGCTATCCTTGCTGAATGAACGGGTGGGGCGTGTAGTGCGTGGTCGTCGCTCCTTAAAACGGCTCGTGGGGGTTTTCTTCGCCGTCAGTTTATTAATGCGTGTGTTTGTTTGCGAAACAAAAGTTAATTCCGACAAATTCTTGCTGTAACGCAGAGGATTACAGGCGGATGGGGCGATGACGAGAATATAGAGATGGAATATCACGATAGAATCATCGATATGAACCTTGTGCTTTACGATGACAACGATTGATGAGCAGACCTTAAATTCCACACCCACACACATGAAGGCGTTTGCTTGATAGATCCGTTACAAAATTCTGCCGGTGGTGATAGTTTCTATATTAAATAGGGTATAGATGGAAACTGGTTGGGTAAAGAATAAATGGTAGTAAAATGTGGCGAAACTATCAATGAACAAGGAATAAATAATAGTAATGTATATGAATTCATCTCTAATTTTGAGAGAAAATTATAATAAAAGGTATGAACTGAAACGTTCATATAAAGGCGAATAACAAGATATAGACGAAATCACCAATAAATAGAAAAGCCTTGCTGTGGCGGGCTTTATTCTTTATCGTAAGCGTTTCTTACGCGGGACATGCTTTAATAATACTACGATGGCAAACATGCGATCGTAAAGATGGTGAGCAGAGCGCGACGCTTTCCTGGTAGGTCAGTGAACGAACGGTATGAAGTCATGTGATTTGCCGCGTGCTCGGTGTGGGCAATACCACGATGATGGGTAAACAATGCAATCTGACCTCTGCGGAACCAGTATCGGTGGTTGATTTGCCATACTTCGTGAAGATCTCAGCCTTTTTTGTTATTTGTTGTTTTTGATTAATAAGTGTTGCATCAATAACATTCTTCAGTCGCTTTGAGCCTTAATCACAACCGTTTACGGCTTCAGATACCCCAGATTCTCTGGAAATGCGGTTACACAAAGTTGCTAAAAGTTATATATAGCCCTCATTTGCCGATATTTTTTGTACTTTTGCAGCCAAATTAACCATGCCAGATGTTTGGTAAAATAATGCAAGACATTCAGCAATATTGCAGTTATTGCACGTTGACCACGGAAAAACGTTTGGTTGAGCAGATGATGCTCGCAGGCAAACTGTTCCGTGACAGCCAGGACAACAGCGGGGAAGTGTTGAACTCCAACGATTTGGGCGAAGGATAACATTATTTCCACAAGACGTTTCTGTACATGGAAAGAGATTGAGTCACTGTTCTTGATACACCGGGACCTCAGATTTCGGTGGCGGTGGACAGTACTGAACATGGCCAAACAGTTGCCTGTGTTACTGACGACGCTTTTGAAGGACCAATGCCACGCAAACACGTTTTGTGCTAAGCATTGATGGGTTAAAACTGTGGTTGTCGTGGGTTGATGACCTTTATCGCCCCGAACAGGTTTACATGATATTGTTGATTTGATGTGCGGTCTGACGCATCGGAAACCATCGATTCCCCGTAGTCTATGGTTCGGCTAAAACAGATGGATAGTGAATTTTAATATTACCGAAAATATCGATTCCTTTTAGGTCAGTTTGAGCCATTCCAGCATACAAAGCATATTGAAGGAAAGCCTCAAATGCTTATCATCTTTGGTTATATGATTATATGATTAACATGGGACGTGTACACAGAGGCGTTCTGAAAAGACGGCATGAAGGTTACCGTTTGTCACCGCGACGGCTCAATGGATAAACAGCAAATCAAAGAGCTTCATACGATTTCCGTACTCACCGCCATGTCGATGAGGTTGGTAGCGGTGATATATATGTGCGGTTATTAGCCCAGAAAACGAAATTGGTGATACCATCTCTCTGATTTTGGGGCCAAAGCGCACCTACAATTGCAGTTGACAGCCTACCATAGTATGCTTTTCATGGTTAACGATAGTCCGTTCTTTGGAAAAGGAAAGTTCATCCTTAAATTGGGATCATTTACAGAAGGTCGAAAATCATTTTTGCATTGAAAGTCGAAGGGATTATGCAGGTGTGTAACGTTCTTGTCTTTCGGTGTATTAGAAACGCTGCGCCGCGGTTTGCAAACCAGTTTGATCCAGCCTCAGGTTGGCCCTTGAATTGACGGCTAAAAGTGTAGCAGGCCCTATTGAGGAACTGATAGTGCGTTTCTACGGTGCAGCTAGGCAAATGAGATATGTTGGTAACCCGTCGTAGGGTGAAATGGCTATGGAACAGTGACCGAGTTAATATGTGCTGGGTGTTGCGCGGTATTATCGGTCGTACTAACCGCTTCTCCGGGCGGTATCGCGGCATCGCTGTAAAGTGTAACCTTTCAGGAGATGGCGTAACGGTGGATCGCGTTCTGGACACAGGCAATGCGCTTATTCAATTGATAAGCTTCGCGGGCGTGGTGGTTTCTTCGCGACCCGGGAGAGGATGTTTATGGCAGGCCAAGTGGTGGGCAGAACATATTCACGAACTCGACCTCGCTATCAATGTTTGCAAGGCAAAGCAGCTCACCAACGTACGTGCTTCTGGTTCTGATGAAAAGGCGCATTGTGCAAAGGTATTGTGCGCGGGCGCGAAGAGATGCTTGCCGGTATTAAGGAAGAGCGAGCTGGTTGAGGTTACACCTAAGTGCTTTCGTGCATCCGCAAGATTACATCGCGAGTCACTTAATGATCGCAAGCGCGCGAACAAAGAATAATATAATCTTTGTTGGGATGGTAATTGCGACCGTCGATCATCGACATGACGCAGATGGTCGGGATTACGTCTATTTTCATACGCTGCGACTGTAATTCAGCAGTGATAGCGGCGTTGCACGTTCTTTTGCTCTGCTTTTTCGCGAAAAGCTTTGTATTCGCTGCTTTCTTGAGGATTTGAGATGGTTTGCGTGTAAACGCTCGAATGGGTTTCCAAGTCTTCTAGCAATTGTTGGTTTCATCTGAAAATACGTTTCACCTAATCGTTCGAAAATGTAGTCGACAGCCTGTGCTGTGGTTGTACATATTTTCTCTTCATAGAAGCGATTAAACGCGCAATTCGTCGTTTATGATTTCGTATGACGATATGCAACGTTTCAATGGTCCACTTTGTGTCATAATTCTTAATTACATCGTCTATTGTTAACAGTAGTAGTTGCCTTTGAAAGCTGACTACCATGATAACCGTATTTTCAGCAACGTATGGGGCCAACTGTCAGCATAATGTACTTGTGGAAAGATACGAAATGGTCACCTGGTAGAACGACGTATGTCATCTGCACATTCGGCAATGGTCAATTCTCGTTCATTTCAAACAGATTTTGTGGCTTCTGACAATTATGTGCCACTTCGCCCGTCTCTTTCAGACCATAGATATGATTGGTTCCGGAGGTAAAAACGGGCTGTTCCCGCTTCCTACATGTCGCGTGAAAGGTAAGTGCTCCATTACCACGTTCTACAGTGTGCAGAAATACCTCGCTGGATCGGTAAGCATGATGCATAGGGAGTTTCAATATACTAAACTTCTTCGCGAAATCTACGCATGTGTCAGCAGCATGAGACCTACAACAGCATTCTTTCGTAAGGATCAGGTACTTCGTTTCGATGCGGGAAAATGAAATAGTTCATGAATTGCGTGGAGTTAAAGGTCAAGATTAAAGAATTCTAAAAATTAGGTCAGTGCTTAGAATTAGAGGATTACTGCAAAATTTGAGATTGTTCACAGAATTAAAAGATTGGAAGCGACAGGTCTTTGGAATTTAAAGAATTAAAGTTTTATGATATTGGTATCAACCATGGAGGTAGCTATTGGTGTCAAATTAATCGGCTCTCGATATAAAGCTGGATTGCGAGGCTATATTGTTGTAATTTGCTTTCACTTCTGTCGTCTACGACGACGCTACCCATTTCAGAAAGCGTGATGTGATGGGCGAAAAGAAAACACATGCCTGCAAGTGTACGAAAAATCCGAAGATTAAGCGACTGATGTTGCTCCAACAGAAGTCGCATGAACGCCGAATAATGCCAACCTTTGTCGTTGAAGGTCCTGCGCGAGTACTCATTGCGTTCGTGCATTTGATATGAGGATTGACTCGCTTTTACTGCTAACAGAGCTGATGCCTCGACTAACGGGGACGCCTCGACCATTACGTCCTCGTATAGAGAAGCGGGTCTCGGGTTTCAAAAGATGTTTGATTCGCGCGTGGCTTTATCGTGGTACAACCCGAAGGTGTTATTGTCGAAATGACAACTCGCACGACACTGATGATTTAAAAGCTCCCGAAAATCTTTGTTGTGTGTTAGGGAGTGCAGAAAAGCCTGGCTTGAATTTCAGGTGCAGTGCTTCGGCCAGTGCTGATGCCGCGCTCAAGCTGATGCCGTCATTGTTTGCGACCCACTACCGACCCTTTTAATCCGAACCTTATTCGCAGTAGCGCAGGAGGCCCATTTCACTGTAATTCCACAGTGGCGTGTTCTTCAGCCGGGTGTATCAGTTTCTGCAAGGAGAAAGGCATTCGTAGTCTCACTGCATGTTGCAAGAGTTTCTAAGCTTTATTACGATGCCGGTAGCGCACCAGGCACGGCTATTGTCATGGGAACTGGAGGCTGCAGGCTTAACACCGGCTTGGCGTTTGGCGGCAGATGCGCATGTCTCGTATTCCCATGTTGCACGCTCGATTCGCTTAATGTATCCGGTGCAGCGGCAATTCTAAGGTTGAAGCTGTAAGACAGTGAGTTATCAAAGCTAATTGCGCCATATCAGAGATAGTATCACCTATATGATAAAGAAACGGGACAGGCTTTAAAGCCTTGTCCCGTTTTGTTTATAATGGTGAGAGGGAAATGTGAATTTCGCATCTACTCTTCACGCTTATTCTATAGTTTATTTCCACATCGTTAGCTGCCTTCCGCTTTCTTTCATTTCCATGAGCAACAGCTGACAGCAATATAAGCGTCAGTACACGTATGAAGCATGGGCCATTCTTCCGTCTATGCGCAGAGAAGCAGGGTGGAAGTCGAGCAATTACCACTTGGTATCCGGGTTTCACGTTCAGCGCGCACGCAGAATGGAATGGTTACGTCCTCGCTCCGCTGCAGCCGTCACCAGTCGTCCAGCCCGGACAGTGAGATCTCGAAAATACGATAATACTCTCCGTTTTTCGATGTGGCGTTGTAAAACTACGTCAGCTGGGTGTCTGTAGGTTCAGTGTGATGAGCGTCAGAGCTACTCTCTGGTGATGGCTTGGACCCAACTGGGCATATCAAACTTCTCGTCGGCTACAGCTTCGTGCTTCCGGGATCGTCTTTGCGCTGCTCAATCTCCTCACTGGCACTGTTCACATGGCTTATATCAAACCACGCATTACCGCGTGCACATAAGGCGATGTACAGGCTGCGCCTGTCCGTTCTGAAGGCTAAGATAAAATACTCAGTGTCATCACGTGTAGCGCGGGAAGATTGAACTCCATTCACCTTCGTCATGTCGCCAGCGGCTTGTGCAATAGCGGAAGTTAAACGTTGCATCTCGGGTGTAATATAAGCGTTCATCATTTCCTGATAACGAGCGAATCTCTGGCAGGTGGTATCACCTTATATCTCCTTTTGTGATCCGAACAGAAGTCTCGTTTTCTGATTCGAGAGTGACGGCAGAAAGGTTCAGAACGCGATAGTCTAACGCCTTTATCGCGCAATATTGCGGTCAGTAGCACCTGGCGGTTTGAGGCACCTTCACGCACACTCTTTGCCTGCGAACATCGCATCGCACAGATGGCGTTTTGTGCTTTACCCGCCATACGTCAATAAAGCGCACAAACGGCTGCAGCGGCTGCCGTACATGGTTGCTAATTCTCTTCTTACCGTACCGCGAGCAGTATGCGCCTACGCCAACAACGATTATGCCTACTACGAGGCGCCAAGCGTCAGCCAGGCTCGCCGAAACCATGGTCATGCATGGCAGCAAGGTTGATTAAAGATGCCGAAAGCAGCTCAGGAGGCATACGCTTTGCGTGCCGGTGAGTCATCTGATGCTCGTTTTCTGTCATCAGCGAAGGGTCCCATTATGCGTGCGCAAGTGCTTCCAATGTGGCAAAACGCCCGCTGTGGGCAACAGACTGGCAATAACGAACCTTGCGATTACTCTTTGCCTGCGGTCAGAATCTCAGGCTCATCATTTATCTTCTTTAGCATCATCATGGCCAGTGACGCGAATGGTATTCACTCGGCGATGACGAGGATAGAAAGCCGCTGCACGGAACTTGGCATACATTGGAGACGTATGTCGAGGAAAGAAGTTAGTGAAGTCCATAAAAATTGCCGTCACGACAGCAATACCGACAGAATGGTTGCCGCAAACAGCGCGCCCGCTTCATCGGACCCTTCACAGAACAGTGCCAAAATGAAGAGGAACGCATCACAAATGCGCCTACATACAGGTCCAGATGTACCCGGTTGTGTGCCGAAAATGTCATGCGTAAGTCCGTTATATAGTTGTGGGGCTGCTGTTCAATCTGCAGGATCGCCTTCGACATAGCTGCAGAACGCCATAGCTCCAATGGCACGCTGGCGCCTCGCTTTGCATTAGGTACAGGCAGTGTCATTGTTTCAGATCAATGCCGTAACTCCATTGCGCGCAATATAGATCACCGATCAGTCCATACTTCGTTTGGTTGTATCGCCGTTTTCTCGCATATCGCTCTTGCGCGCATACTCTCCCGCGAGTATTGATAAGTATGATACAGGTTACTGATGGTGACACTTTCTTGCCAATCAGTGCTGCGGCTTCTGCTGCGGCCAAGTGTGGCCCTGCCTGCAGAAGCGTGCCAGCATCTCCTTTTACGGTGGTGCATCAATAAAACCATGAGATGATCATGAACAGAATGATAAACAGATAGTAGTAAGTCATCTGCACATGATTAGCACTCACTCGAAAGCAGAGAAGATCGCCGTCGCAAGAAATCCCATAAATACTTTCGACCGATAGGTTGGCACCCAAACCACCAATCATGTGGTGGTAGATATGCCCAACGCCATTTACTTTCCATAGGCATCCTGGCAGCAATAATGGTGAAGAAATAACCGGAGAACGCCCAAATAGCACCAAAGCGGGCCATATAGTCAGGAGTGAAAAGCGCGAAGCCGAATGTAGAAGCTCAAGAGGTGTGCAGATACATACCAAACATTCTCAGAAGCGCAGATGGCAGGCTCAGCTTTGTTATTCAGAACGGAAGTACTGTTGTACGATGGTGCCAGCTGGTGGCAGGCGATTACCGCCAAAGAGCGAATTGGTCCAGCGAGTATGCTCACCTGTCTTCTTCTGAGTACTGCTCCAATCTCTCGTCTCGCGCGTCCGGCCGACGCATCGTGACTGGTAAAGGATCCGCCCATCAATGTCGGCGGGCGTCAAAATAGACAGAAATGAGGGCCAAACAGCACAACTGCCACCACCACGTCGGGCAGTGCATTTCTTCAATGTTTCCATTAATCAAACTAGGGCGTATTTTACTTTCTCGCAGCACAGGAGTGTATATGCTGAAAGGTTTAAAAGCATAATCGTTAAAACACCATTAGTTATATATACTCCATTTTTCGTAACTTTGCGTATTATATTAGCTGTTACAGAGTGAGGAAGAACCATACTGGGAAGAAAATAGGACTCATGGTTGCAATGGACGAGGAGTTTGCGCAGCTCGCGCACATTGCTCGACGAAGCTCATACCGAGCACCATAATCATAAAAGATTTTGTCATTGGCACGCTTGGGAGCCACTACTATCATTCTGTCAATGCGGAATAGGCAAGGTTAATTCGGCCATTGCGCTGTAGAAATGAGTTAATCATTACCACCCTGACTTGCTTATATATCTACAGGAGTAGCTGGCGGTGCTGATGTTTTGCTCAGCTCTCGATATTGTGGTGGCGTCAACGCACGCTTGTCGCGATGCCTACTGCGCGACGCAGGCCGTTTTACTGGTAGATCATTGGCATGCCAGCGTCGCCTTTGAATCGCCTGCCGAACTGGCTTTGATGCTGCTTTGGCACTTACCTGCTCCCGAAGGCGTGAAAATAAAGGCGCTGACCGCGCGCGGCGAATGGTTTGTCGATTCGCGCGAAGAAAATGACCATACTGGAACATTTTCCAGAGGCAGACAGTTGACATGGAGAGTTGCTCTATTGCACATACTTGTTTCTGTTATAAAACCCCGTTCATTTCGTTCCGAATTATCGCGAGGTGCGCTGAAGGATAACCACGGTGCACAGTATTTTGATTTCTGGAAGCGCATGGCCGATTTCGTAGTTTGAGAGACACGCGAATATGGTGCAGCGATAATTGACTCATGAATAAGATACCATCATTTACCATTGACCACGAAAGCCGCCTCGTGGCATCTATGTTTCGGCGCATAAGGTGAGGTGAAACGGAAACAGTTACCGCGCTTTTGACGTGCGCATGAGAGCCCCTGATCAGTGGACGCCAGCATTAAAATATAGCGCATCGGTATGACCATTGAACACCGCTGCGGCAACCTGTTGCGCAACGATGCCGGGCGGAAGGCCGCGTGGTTTCTACCCCAGCCGTGCTTTCAGCAGGTAATTGTTGTTGCTCGAGGCGACTTCCGATCCGGAGGATACGCGTTGAACTGGTGAAGCGTACCTGTGCAGCTGGTAGCCGGCTCTTGAAGCGGCGAAAATCCGTGCAGCCGCTGCATCGACCGCGGTAACCATCTCGCTGCACGACCTGCCCAATGGGTACGTTGGGGATCGTCGTAAACGTCCCTCGAAGAGGTATTGGTGCGTCATTTGTCCTGAAAATCAGCGCATCCTGAACGTTAAATAGTTATCAACCTTTTGGCTAAGGGTTTACGTTGTTCAATATTATTGTTTACGCCGTAAGTTATATCCGTTTGTGCTGAGGCGATGTTGCGACGGGCCGTCGCCCTAACCTGTATGGCGGCTGTCGTGCGTGTCGATACTATGGCCGTAGTATAATGCGTACACGCGACCGCAGTACAGGCAGCAGAAGTTTTGCCTTAATGGCGCAGCGCGAACAGCGCCACAGTTTTTAAGCTTACGGCGTCGCGGTTAGGCGCGTGGAACAATGTCGATGAGAGCGGTTGTTTATAGCCCTTTCAGTGATAAAAGTTACTGCTAATTATTTACGCGCACGATTGGTTGGTTTCTGTGTTTTTATTATCTTTTGCACCTGTAATCAAATAGAGAAATGACTTACACAACTGGAAAAGATAACCACGCTATGTGACGCGTGTCGTTAAGTGGAAACGACAGAGGCTCATATTGCCTTTCTGCTTACCGACCCGACCGCGCGCTCTCTGTTTTCCAGAAGAGACGTTGTTCTTTGCTCGACAGAACGTCACGACGGTCACCATTATATTCCCAGAGGACTTTATCGTCGTGGGTTCGAAACTTTGTAGTTGCGGGTACCTGAAGACCATGCTACGCTAGGCGCAGAGGCTAATTTTCTGCAGGTGGCTGATACGTGCAAGGCGCTGCGCGCTTAGCCGAGTGTCATCATCGAAACGTGAATTATCATATTATTCCTATCGTAGGCATTACGCCGTGAACGGCAAAACCGTTGTGAGCGAGTGGTTCGTACGCAGCTTCTTTCGGCCGATAGACATGTATGCACGCAGTCCGCGCAGCGTAAACTCGCAGATTGGTGTCGCCTCTTTCGGTGTGGTTGGATGAATACGAACAAACCGAAAGTTGCGGCATTTTCTTGGAAGCTGGTGATTAGCTTTGCGTGGAGAGATGCGCGCGCACTGGCGCGAAATCGCCACAGCCTACCATTGCCGTGGCCTCGCTAACATAGGCTCTGCTCATCAGGAGAATTTTGCGTCGCGTGAAGAGAAATGTCGCGAAAAGTTGGTACTATTTCGATGAGGCGGAGACGATAGTTTACGATGCAGACGACGTGGTGCGTCGCTCAGTCGCGAAATGGCGCACAAAGGCGAAGCACTTTACTCTTTCGACGACCGACCGCCAAGCGCCTATTGTTCGCAGCCACCCATATACCAAAGGGTGACACGGAGACAACCCGTATCTCGATATTTATAACAAGGTAGAGAGGAGAGGTTTACGATACCGTTTATAGATGATGCTAGCGATAGCCAACTCGATAACCTTGTGCTATGCGGTGGCGCTCCGTCGGGCGTGACGGCAGACCTGTTGGCGCTCAACGCATGAGGTTGCTTGAGCCTGTAGCCATGCGCATGGAGGTGAAACAAGGCCGGCATGGTTGCGCGGCTTATTAACGAGTTCGTACAGCGACGTGAACTCGCTGAACATTGCGCTCGACCTTGCTGGAACCGTAGGTCGACTCATCAAGGACGTCGTCGCACGCTCATTTTGGTGATGTTTCCAGAAAGTGGTGAAACAGCGGAAAATCTTTATCGCGAGGTAGGTCACGGTGAAGAAAGCGCGAGGTGCAGAAATTCAATCGGTATTGGGCCTGCGATATCGCGGAATAGTGATGCGATGCCTGCTTATCTGAAAAATTCTTTTCGATACTGGTCGACGCGTTTATTCGTGAGTGAGGTGTTCCGCAATTTGCGTGTGACGAGGTTATACTTTATCAAAGGTGCGCGCACGTTTGGCTTTGACCAAATAACCGACCTTTTTGGTGCAAAAGGGTACACGAAAACCGTTACTTTGAAGTGAATCCTTGGAGCCGTGTTGAGAACCTGAATTACTACAGATCGCTCATGAAACCCGACACAAAGCGGTGGCGTAGGGATAAAGGCTGACGCTTACGGTGCGGGCGGTGTGGAGATGGCCAAAACGCTGCAGGATCATCGTGCTGACTACTTGGCGGTGGCCGTCGCCGATGAAGGGCAACGCTTTACGTACACGTGAGCTGCCGTCGGAGTCTTATGATTATGAATCCTGGAAAATGAGTGCTTTCAAAACGCTATGCGGTAACGATTTGGGAACCCGGGGTGTACTCGTCGTTTCGCCCGGCGCCCTTGCTGGCGGCGGCCGAAAAGGAGTGGGAATAACCGACTATCCCGGTGCATATTAAGCGTCGATACGGAATGCATCGTTTAGGGTTTTGAATCATTTGATATGGACATGACGATGATAAGCCGACTCAAACAATGCATGCCAGCTGGCTCGCTCGGTATTTTCACACTTCGTAGCGGATAGTGATGGCTTTTGACGATTTTTCGGCACAGTGTTTGAACTGTTCGATAAGGGCAGTAGCAATTACAAGCCGCCTTTAAGCACAAAATTTTGAGACATATTGATAATTCTGCGGGCATCGAACATTTCCCAGAGCGACAGCTTATTATGCTAGGCTGGGCTCGGACTGTATGGAATAGACAGTCGGAACAACGAAATCATTCATACTGTATCAACATTAAAGACAACCATTCTGCAACTTCGACAAGTTCCTGCTGGTTGATACGGTGGGCTATAGTCGCAAGGGAACGATGAGTATGATAGCATAATAGCTGCCATTTCCTATCGGATATGCCGATGGATTGAAATCGCCATTTGGGTAACCGTAGAGGTTATTGCTTGGTCAATGGGTAAAAGGAGCCGAGTATGTTGTGTATATGTATGGACGTGGCTATGATTGATGTTACGGGCATTGATTGCAGCGAGGGCGACTCGGTAGAGATTTTTGGCGAACACTTGCCTGTGACTGTACTGAGCGATATGCTCGATACCATACCGTATGAAGTGCTTACTTGTATCAGCAATCGCGTGAAACGAGTGTATATCAAGTAAAGAGAAGAAAACGTGCATTGAATTGCACGAAAATAGCCCTGAAACGTGAATATCATAACTTCAGCTTGTTTAAAATAAGCAAAGGGTTACCAGTATAAAACTGGTGGGGATATTCAGGTTTTCAGGGCTTGCTTAAATATCTTTGCAGCATACGCGGTGCGACGTAAAATTTCACTGTCGAAATAGTCCCACTGTCCAAGCACGGCCTTGTTGGTTTCCATGTGTGGACACGTAACGGCATACTTGAAATTATAATGCGTTGCCCATTTTATAAGGTCGGTGAATATGATGGCAGTAGCACCTTTACGCGGCATTCGGGGAGTACAGCCATGATTGAGGTCAAGCACATCGGTGGTATTCCATTTCAGTACTTTCAGCATCGGCACCAACAAAGGGTAAAAGTCGGCCGTCGCGTTTTTTGAAAGCCCTCAGAGAACGAGAGGATGACACTCAAAGCCTACCATTTTATCGTTATCACTTGCATCAACAACGCTGTAATCAGGTTAGGATTGGCTAAACGTATATAATCGTTGATGAGTTTGTCGATTTGTTGTTCTGACAATTGTGAAAAACCATAAAGGTCCTTATATGTCGTGTTGAGAATGCCAAATAATTCGCGACCTCTTCCGCCTTGAACAAATTCTTTTCGAGTGAATTTTTCGCATTTCAAGATGGTAACGTTTGCCAATCATTTCGGTAATTTTGAGCATCTTTTCAGGCGTTTGCTCGGAATTTTAATGCCTAATTCAATGTAGTCATTGTCCTTTTTAAACCACCCATAGCCTCAATATGTTTGGAATAATAGGGGTAGTTATGGTTGATATACATGGTGAAAGGTGCTCGAAACCATCAACAAGCATACCCTCTCGGTCCATATCCTGGAAACCTAATGGGCCAGCCAGCTCGGTCATACCCTTTTCTTTGCCCCACTTTATAACGGCATCAAGTAACGCTTTTGACACGTCGAGGTCGTCAATAAAGTCGAACCAACCAGCATGCGACGTTTCTTTTCCAGTATTCATTAGCTCTGTGGTTGATAATTGCTGCAACACGGCCTACCACTTTGTCGCCTTAGTAGCTAAAAGTATTCTGCTTCACAGAATTCAAAAGGCAGGATTCTTATCTTTTGACAATGTATTTACTTCGTCTGAATATAAATAAGGTACTGCCTGTGGGCGTGGTAAAGATCATAGAACAGTTGGACAAATGTTTTAAAATCTTTCTTGGTATTGACAATTCTATTTCTGTCTCCATTTTTGTTAAATTGTTATTATAAAATGTGGGTTAAAGGTTATTTTTGTGATGATAAGATAGGAAGCCTTGGCGATAAAGCGCCTCAAGAGGCCCCGTTAGACATGGTCCGTTAGCCTCGCGTGTGGCGAATGTCGGTGATAACTTGTGCTAATGTTTGTTTAGTTGATTTCAACAAGTGTTGATTTTCGGGCAATGCTTCCTTAGGGGGTAGAATTTATTAATTAGCTCGGGAGTATAATCACGCTATGTTTCTTCGTGAATGATGCTCCTCAACAGGGTAACGATCAGTTAACGCTGGGGCTTCGTCGGGCCAACCCAATGTAATTGTAGCAACAGGAAAAACTAATTGTGGAAGTTTTAAGATGTCAATAATGGTTGTGGACTATAAATAGTAGTGCCGAGGAAACGTTCCCAAGCCGCTTCTTCTGCAATAGTACAGAACGTTTGGCAGTAAAGCAGCATCAGTAGACTGCATTCAAAAAGCTGAAAGTTATTATAGCCAGGTTGAGCCTGCCTTTGAGTAGCCCAAAGAGATGTTCGGCGATAATCGGCACAGAAGGTAAGCACTACAGGTGCTTCCACCAGCACCATGGGTTGATTAAAATGTGGTGGTGAAAGAGTTTTTAATAGCCTTATCGCGTGTGACGATGCACTGTAAAGTTGTAAGTTTCCCATCGTTGGAGTGCGTTCTGCATTCTCTAAAAGCGCTATGATGATAAGCTGTGAGGAACCTCTTTTGACGAATATTTTCTGATGCTTTGTACGATGTGAGCTTTCCATTTTATATATTTGTATTGATGCAAATTTAGAAAATTATCCAAAACGGAAAAGTTTTTCTTGGAAATTTATACAGAAAAGTTGTCTGCTTTTCGAAAAACTCGTGACTGCAACAGATAAATTCTCTTTTAATAATATCGATGGATAAGCAGCAAAACTATTCTTATGATGAGGCCTTTGAGGCCTCTCAAATTATTTCAGCGTGTGACGAACTGCTCGCGATGCGGTTATCGAGTATGCAATGAAAGATAGCTTTGGTCATATCTACGAAATCGCCAGTTGATATGCACTGGCGTACGCAGACAGGTGGCTCGTATAGAAAAGTATAAAACCCGGTGCGGTGCACAGCAGATTTTTCGATTTGCTCGACCACTTCAGCTATATTATTCCTGCGGGCAGTCCGATGACAGGAATTGAAATAATTTTTCAAGTAGCTCACTAAGTAACTGTTGTGATTTGGCCTGATGGCGATTGCAGACAGCTATGGCGGCATTATGAAGATAGATGAAAAGCAGGTTCAGCTCATGAAACGCCGCGAGTAGGGTCATGACCTCAGTCAGATTAGACCAAAAAGGTAGCCCTGTAAATAACTGGCGTGACATCTACAGGTCTTGTGCCTATGGAGCGTTTTAGTAACTCTACACGCAGGTGGCACGGAAAGACGCGGTGCTTTAATGCTGGTAAGTGTTAAGCGCAGATTCGGAAGCATTTATCGATGCAAAGATGACCGAAGGTAAGGTGACGGGTGCGAATGTTGGCGTGAAAAGTAGACGATGCTTTCATGAAGGCGGCTGTTGAAGATAAGCCTTATGTGCAGCAGTTCAGTTGATATGGCGATAATCCTAACCAAAAACGAAATATCTGCACGTAAACTTTGAGAAAATCGTGCATAATGCGTGGAAGGTGCTGAGCCAGGCGTGTTGTTTTGGGACACTATTCTGCGCGAGGGTATTCCGGATTGTTATGCTGATTTAGGTTTCGAGACCGTTAGTACTAATCCATGTGGTGAGATTCCTCTTTGCTCATACGATAGCTGTCGTTTACTTTCCATCAACTTATTTAGCTATGTAAAGAATCCGTTTACGCCAGAAGCACGATTCGATTTTGATAAGTTCGTGAGCATGTTCAAGTGGCACAGCGCATCGTCTGACGACATTATCGATTTGGAAATGGAGAAATAGATATGATAATGCAGAAAGTAAGTCGCGACCTCAGAACGACGACATCAAGCATACAGAATATCATCTTTGGGAGAAAAATTGAACGAAAAGAGTGGTATGGGCCGCCATGCGGTGGGAATTACCGCAGAAGGTGATATGTTGGCGGCGTTAGGATTGCGTTATGGCACACAAAAGGCTACTGATTTTGCAGTTGAAGTGCAGAGACATTGGCATTAAAGTGCTTATCGATGCCTGTAACGATGGCTAAAAGAACGTGGCGCTCCACCCTATGATGCGAAACGTGAGCAGAAAATCCTTTTATCAATCGAATTAGAGGCTGATGCGGAACTCTGTGCGGACATGAAGAAGTATGGTCGCCGCAATATCGCCTGCCGCACTGTAGCTCCAGGAACCACCGTTGATGACGCAAACCACCAGCGGCATGAGCCAGTGTTTATGCCTGTATATAAGCGTCGCCGTAAGGTTAATCGAACGTACTGACGTACATATCGACTTTTGTAGATGAGGTAGGAGATAGCTTCGAAGAGTACATTGTTTATCACCGTAAGTTCCTACAGTGGATGAGTACTAACGGTATTGATGCAACCAAAAGTACACACAGGAAGAAATTGATGACCTTGTCGCTCGCTCTCCTTATTATAAAGCGACGGCAAATGATGTCGATTGGCTGATGAAAGTACGTATGCAAGGCGCTATCCAAAAGTGGGTAGATCACAGCATTTCTGTAACTGTCAACTTGCCAAATAATGTTGATGAGGCTCTTGTTAACAAGCTTTACGTTGAGGCTTGGCGCTCAGGTTGCAAAGGCTGTACGATATATCGTGATGGAAGTCGTTCTGGTGTGATGGTTTCGGTATCGAAGAAAGACAAGAAGGAACAAAAGAAAGAAGAAGCTCCAGAGCCAATAACAACTGCAGCAATACCTCACCCTCTTGTTCAGGAAGTGCGACCAAAGAGCTTGATTGTGATGTTGTTCGCTTCCAAAACAATCGTGAAAAGTGGGTGGCATTTGTAGGATTGCTTGACAGTTATCCTTGATGAAATCTTTACCGGACTTCAAGATGATGACGAAGGTATTTCGTTACGAAGACCGTTACTAAGGTATTGTGATTAAGCAAACGAATGCAGATGGCTCCTCATCGTTTACGATTTCCAATTCAGAATAAAGCGTGGTTACAAGACGACAGTTGAAGGATTGAGCGTAAAAATTCAATCCAGAATATTGGGAATTATGGAGCTTTATCTGCAGTGTTCTGCGCTATCGTATGCTATCGACCACGTTATCAAGTTGGTTAGCTCGTTGCAACTCAGGACGAAAGTATAACACTGGAAGACAGTGTTGAGCGCCTTGAAGAAATATATTACTGACGGTACAGCTTCAGGACAGACTTGCCCTGTTTGCGGACGAGGGAGACGCTGGTATGATCGAAGGCTGTCTTATTTGCACCAACTGTGGTGCAAGCCGTTGCGATAATAACTTACTGCCATGCTGTTTCCCGTGAGGAACAGCATGGCTTTTGACTTTCAAATGATACTAAAAGACAGTTTTATTCATCTAAAGAAACTGCGTTTTCATACTTTTTATTGGCGTGGGAGCGCAAGAACGCTTGACGGGAAACGACTTTTGAGGTTGACCTTCGATTGCAGACTGATGTCTGTCGCGATGAAAACCGATGATGTTACCAACACCGTCAGTTACGCCGAAGCCTATGATGAGGTGGCTCTGGTGATGTCAGAACCCTGCAATTTGAGTAGAACATGCTGCTTTCAAAATGGCGGAAAAGAATGATGAAACGTTACTACAGATTACGGCCGTTGATGTAAAACTTATCAAAATTAACCCACCAATGGTGCCGATTGTGACGGTGCTGGGTAGAATTACATTTAATAAATGATAAAACTCAATTATAATTCACGTCCACTTGCGTTTAAATCATTAAATTTGTACTCTCTTTAGTTTACCCATGTTAAAAAGAATTCTGTTTTCATTGCTGGCTTTTTATTTTCTTTCTCCCCAATGTCAGGAGCAAGTAACCGTTTTACGCTGATTGGTGATGCAGGTCATGGTGGACACGATAGCGGTGCAAGGCGCTATTTCTTCTGAAAAAGACCTTGCTAAAGTTTTCTCTGGCCTTCGGACGCATGGTAGAGCAGCGTTGTCCTGATGTGGGTCGTTTATACACGTACATCTGATGTCTTCGTTCCGCTGTATAAACGTGCCGATATTGCCAATAAGAATAAGCTGACTTATTTATTTCCGTTCATATTAATGCGGTGATGCGGGCCATTTAGCGCGTGGTTTCAAAAGCTATACGTTGGAGTTCGGGTGAACGTAGCGGTGATCGCGGTATTAAAGAAAACTTAAGTAGCAAGAGAACTCAGTTATCTTCCTGAGAAAAGATTACAAGACCCGTTATAAAGGTTATGACAACTCGGCAGAAGGAGATGTCATGTTTTGAATTCATTGCCGACAAGAACCGCGAACGCAGTGTTGAACTCTTCCCGACCAATGCAACAAGAAGTGCGGCGGCAACAGGGCGTGTCGATGGGAGGCTCATCATCAGAATAGCCTTGCGGTATTAAAGAGCTCACCTCTCATGCCTTGCAGCAGTTACTTGGATTAGGCTATTTCAACTCCCGATGAAGAGCTATTTATGAATAGTGAGCCCGCAACCGACATGGCGTATACGCGGTATTTTTAACGCTTTTGTGCTTTACAAAAGAAACAAGTATAATGACACATTGACGTGCCTTATCGTGAACCCATCGGAGACGACAAGCTACAGCACGCTGCTCGATAACGCTAAGTCTCTCACGCCTCAACGTAAGCGGCAGCCAACGGTTACCGACTCAGCCTTCTTCGCCGAAAGTCGAAGATGTTAAACCAGCAATGCCTCATCGGCCGTCAAAAACTCCTGTGCACAGCACCTGCACAACAACGTCAGGAACCTCGCACACGTTGCGTAGTAGCTCCCAGTTAGCGATAAAGTTGATTTGTCAAAACCTATTTTTAAGATTCAAATTTTCGTCATCTTATCAGTTTAAGAGCGGAGACAAGGTTTTTCCGAAGGGCTTGAAGGCTGCGAAAATTATCAAGAAAACAACTATTATAAATACACATACGGCGCGAGCAACAATTTCATAATGTCATCTATCGCTTGCGCAAACAGATACTCGATAAGTTCCTCACAGTGCTTTATTATAGCTTTTGAAGGTGGGAAAGAAGATTGACGTAAACGATGTATTAGAGAATTTAAAAGGCCAACAGATAATCTTTGGCAGAACACATAAAATCATAGTTATGAAGTTTTTAACAAAGGAAAAGTTAGGATTGCTTTAGTAACGATAGCAGGTATTGTTCTTTTGTTTTTCGGTTTGAATTTCTTGAAGGGGCGCGCCCTCTTTTCGAACCGAAACATTTACTGCTCCTTTTCGGACATCACGGATTATCTGCTTCTAATCCATTTATGCTGATGGATACCAAGTTGGTATCGTATGAGATCAATTAATTATAATTACGAACGTAGCGGTATTGTGCTGGTAACAGTTTGAGGTTGATAACGATTTGCGTATCCCGAAAGGTAGCTCTGCAGAGATTGAAAGCGACCTGATGGGTAACGTAAGATGAATCTTCTTCTATAACCCACACGAGCGTGTTGAAGTAGGCGATACCATACAAGGTGGTATTAATGGAGGTATGCTCGGGACAGTGGGACAGCTGATGCCTGTTGTTGAGAAGATGTTGCCTAAACTGGATAGCATTCTTTCCAGTGTGAACGCATTATAGCGATCCTGCTTTAAGCCAGACGTTACATAACGCTCAAGCCACAACGGCTAACCCTTTGTAGTGTCAACTCGCGAGCTTAATACGCTCATGGCAAGCTTAAACCATCGTGTGCCTGGTATGATGAATAAGGCTGACTATGTTTTAAGCGAGGCTGGTCAAACCATGCATAACACTAAAAACGCTTACCAGCAATTTGGCGGCAGTTGACGTAGCGGGAACTATGGCTAAAAAGTAGATAAAACGCTGGCCAATGTGCGGCAGTTTACCGACCGTTTGAATAGCAAGAACAGTTCGTTAGGCTTATTGATGAACGACGCTTCGTTGTATAATAATTTGAATACAACCGTACTCAATTGCCGACTCACTGCTTACAGATTTTAAGGCACGTCCGAAACGTTATATTCATTTCTCTGTATTTGGACGAAAAGATAAGTAAGAAGCTTTTGGTTTCTTTAGCTGAAAATAATAAATCAAAGGGCGACTGACGCAAATACGTGTTAGTCGCTTTTTCGTATAAACCGATATGCTATCTCTACCTTTATATATAGGCCTTTTTGGTTCTAATAACGTTATCGATTCTTCAAAATTATGGTCCGATTACGCCGTGAATGGCAGGTTCAAATATATGTAAAGTTTCATTTTCTTTAACACTTTGCTGTCGGAATACCTAATCAAAAAGAAGCATAACGAGTTACGTATTTGTGTAAAGAAAATGAGCACGTAGATTTGTAAAAACGATAAAACTTTCGTAGTTTTGCAATTGCATCTATATAATTTTAGAATTGTAAATCAAAAGCAACAATCCATAATCGTAGTTGATGAAAGCAGGTCCTGATGCTCGTTGGGACAAAGCACTTGCGCAAATACGCGAGAATGTCACGGAGCGAGATATTTAAAACTTGGTTCAAGCCCATCGTCTTTTGAGCATTTTGATGATGCGTCAAAGGTGATTCTCGTGCAGGTGCCCAGCGCATTTGTACGAATACTTGGAGGAGAACTTCGTGGAACTGATGGGACGCGTGCTGTATAACTGCTTTGGCGCAGGAATAAAACTCTCTTATCGCATTGTAACTGATAAAGAACATAACCTGTCGCAGGACATAGAGACCGACTCGCCTGATACGGTTGCAAAGCCCGCTAATCGCACAAAGGCTACGCCGACGGTAAAAAGGCCTCTGCGGAACAGTCGCAAGAGCTTGATTCGCAGCTTGTATGCACCGCACATTCTCCAATTATATAGAAGGCGATAGTAATAAATTGTCGCGCTCGGTAGGCCTTTCCATTGCCGAACACCCTAATACAATGCAGTTCAATCCGATGTTTATCTATGGCCCTTCTGGCTGTGGCAAAACGCATCTTATCAATGCAATAGGTGTTCATTGCAAGCAATTATATCCTCACGCGTGTTGACATTAGCCCCGACTGTTTCAGGTGCAGTATGCGAACGCATACCTGCATGGAACTATCAACGACTTTATAGCTTTCTATCAAACTATTGATATGCTTATTGTTGATGATATTCAGGAATGGATAACAGCGACGAAGACACAAGATACATTCTTCCATATCTTTAACCACCTTTTCCGAAACGGTAAGCGTATTATTCTGGCGTCAGACCGTCCACCTGTTGACCTCAAAGGCATGCACGAGCGTCTGCTTACGCGTTTTTCGTGCGGACTAATAGCCGAGCTTGAAAAGCCGAATAAAGCAACTATGTGCGGATATTCTTGTCAATAAGATTCATCGTGATGGACTGAAAATTCCTGCCGATGTTATCGATTTCATCGCATCAACAGCCAGTGGTAGCGTGCGCGATTTAGAAGGAGTGATAAGCTCTTTAATGGCATATTCAATTGTTTCTACAATTGTAACATTGATATGCGATTGGCCGAACGTGTGGTGAAGCGTGCTGTGAAGATGGACGATAAACCCTTAACTATCGATGATATTCTGGAGAAAGTGTGCGCTCACTACAATGTGACGACCACCCAAATTAATAGTAAAAGCCGAAAGCGCGAGTATGTTGTTGCGCGACGGGTTTCTATGTATTTGGCACAGAACATACCAAAATGCCTGCCATCGTATAGGTCGCCTTATTTGGAAATCGTGACCATAGTACGGTTATTCATGGCTGTTCGCAGGTTGAAAAGCGTATGCAGGGTTGACAAAGCGTTCAAGGCTGATATTGTGAGCATAGAAACCTCGTTCAAACTGAAAGAGCAGTAAATCACTTTTATATTTTCATATTCTGGATAGGGGCGTTGCGGTATCGCGATGCCTTTGTTTTTCACGTGCGTTTACGTTATAAGGACGATTGTATGGCGGCCGTAGTAGTGATGTGTATGACGTTCAGCGTACGTGTTGTATGACGGCCGTGGTGCACGTCGTTTGGCGACCGTCGAACAATGAGCATACCTGCCTTTTCAAGTATGGAATATGGGCTAAAAGATTTGGCGTTATGGCAATTTTGTTTATGTTTTTCAGTGTATCAATGCAAAAGAGCCATCGTTGTCTGTCGACAAGATGGCTCTGTATTCTATCTTTTTAAAGGTTATGATTAATGTTATAATGTAAATGCCCGCTCCAGCCATTATCCACAGTCCGGGCTGCAGAACGCTGCCTAAATCGTAGTAGCGGTGACAGGTGAGGTTGTCGGCTTTCAGATAAATTTGCCAACGTGGCTCACGCCATGTCAACTTGCCGTCGAGCTTAGCGTAGGGTTTGTAGCCGTTCATGCGCTGCTGCCAACGCAGTGCCCACGAAGCCGACAGGCGGCTAACAATAGGGTGCGACAGCTCAACCACTACCTTATGGCGCAGATATTCGAGCGCGTAAAGCGAGCGATAAATGGGCTGGTCGGTCGTGTGTTCTCCGGTGAATATAGGCATAACCCACTTTCGCGAGAATGGGTTGATCAGCTGTTTCTGTTTGATGAAGAAGCAGACGTGAGAGGTTTACACGAGCCTCGGTGCTGAATCCATATTGTTCAGTTGACCAATATTCAAGGCATGATAGCGTGTTGAGGTGGAGGTTTCATACACCCAGTCGATCATATTTCGCCCACGACTGTAGAAGGCTGTAGGCCATAGCTTCGAAAGCCTTCAGTATTAAAGCGACTTCAATTTTAAAGGTCGAGTTTCGCTCAGGCTTCAAATCGAGGTTGCCTTGTTGGGCTGAATTGGCGGTGAAAAAGGTCGGTAAGAGTGGCACGCGCAACGCTTTGTTCCAGCCAGCATACAGTCGCCAGTGATCGTTGGGGCGGTAACTGATGTCAATTCCTGGATAAAAGCGGAAGTCGTTATCCAATGCCGTGTTGCGGTTGCCATGATACCTGCCGGAAATAGTAAGGCGGTTGAGCACGATGTTATGCTCAAAAACAGGCTGGTATTGGTGCGGTCTGCCAAGTCTGTTGTATGCGTCGGTCGGTACCTCGTGTGGCTTTCCACTGGGCGAATCGAGCAGCCTCGCCGTAGGCTGTTGAAAGAATATGTTCCTTTCTTATATCTGCACCAATGGCCGTTTTCGCCAAGTTTCCAAGCCATATTTCAGGTCAACGGAAGCGCCATATACGTCAAGTCGGTGGTAGCTTTTTCACCTTTTGAGGCGCCTGTCATGCCTTTTATGAGCTGGAAATGATCGTAGTTTCGGTGGCCGTATAGCATGGGTTTGATTTTCGAATGACGCTACGGTGGCATTTGTCGAATGTGCAAATGGGCGGACCGATGCGCTTACCGAAGCAATATATCTGCGCGTTTCCTCATACTGATTAGGGAATCGGGCCGAATAGAAGGTATTAGCACCAAAGTCTTGTGACGTAATTCCCACTTGCCAGTTCAGACGGAAAAATAGGGACGGTAAAAAGCGCCTTGATAGAATCCTCTGCGCTTACGGAAATCGCTATTAGCCGTTCCTCCATCGCTCTGTGTGTAGCCAGCTGAAAGCTGTTGGCGCAGAGAGTTAGACGGATTCCAGCTTAGCAGCAGCGTCGCCACCAAAGGTTCCGGAACGAACCTCCTTCAAGGTTTACGCGTCCACCAGTGCGCTGCCGTTCGGGTAACGATGTTCACGGCTCCGCTAAAGGCCGCCGAACCATAGATACGTGCGTTGGATCCTTCGAGCACTTCGATGCGCCTCGATGTCACTAATCGACACGGGAAGTCGGCTGCATTGTGTCCCTGTCTGCGGATTGGAGAGCGGAACGCCATTCAGCAACAGCGTAATTTGGTCGAAAGTACCGCCATTAATGGAGATGTCCGTCTGCACACCAAATCCACTTCGTTGACGGACATCTACGCCAGTGATAGTTTTAATACGTCGTTGAGAGTGTGAGCTTCGGCACGTTCAATCTGATCGCGCGTAACAATCTCAACAATTTTGGCCGACTGCACGGCAGTCAGCGGCGCTCGGGAGCCCGTAATCAGGACCTCATCAAGATGTTGTTCTCAAGCTTTAGGCTGTCGGTGGCAACGGGCAACGAGCTTTGTCGCAATGCCATTTGCTTTTGGCATTGCGAAGGGTTGCGACGCTAAGAACACCTATTAACACCTCTTTTGCCCAATGCGGCAAACAAGCTAAAGCCCCTTCCTACTGAAGTGCTTGAAGACAAGTTTCGAGCGTTTGTTGAATAGTTTTTGATTCATAAAGCGCGACAAAAGGGTACGTATTTTATTACGTAATTTAACCTTGGTCGCGACGTTTTATAATAGAAAACTGCTTGAAAAATTTGATGTAAATTTGTAAGTAATATGATGTAAAGTACGGTGTTTTAGCTATGATTATGTAGCTAAAACGGCGTTAAACTAGTGAGCAAGATGATGTAAAACTACAGACAATTCAATATAAAAATGGTGGGAATTGTGTGTAGCAACATCGGGTTTAGGGTTGTTTTTATTACGCTTTAAGATTGTATTCGTCAATCTTTTCTCTGCATAAAATTCTGCGTAAATTAGCGGGTGCTTCGGCTTTCGCTATGGTGTAACCTTGAACTTTTCGACAGCATCAGGTAGAAGTGTGTACGTGTTTCTATCACCTTGAAAAAGCCTGCTGTAGCCATTGTTCCTTGCCCATTTCATCTTGATTTACGAAATATTCGTCAAAGAAATCGTATTCGTTTACGATATCTTGCGCTACTTTAGTTTGCTCGAAATAGCTTGCGAGCGCGACGGTCCATGCCGAAAGTGTAGGTCATAATTCATGTAAAACTCTAAAAGCACATAAAGATGATTTAGAGCATGATGTCAGGCATGTTGTCGGTGAACATCATGATGCTAATAGCCGCAAAAATAGCGCACAAAAAGCATGATGTTGACGAAAATAAGTGCTAACTTTTTGCGCCCAAACTTTTGCAGCAACAGCGCGATTAAAGCGTACGAATTCGTCTTCATTGTTTTGATGTTTAACGATAAATAGTGGTTCCATAGGGCGTTATAAATTATAAATGTTCCCCACAAATATAGGAAGATGTAGAACACTCAAATATTTAATGACCAAATATATTCGATATTTTCGATACTTTTGACGCAAATTATCGAATATGTTGAGTCCTTTTACTGAAATACGTTGGTTTTCTTAGCTAATGGGTACTTGAGGACGAAAAATTATGAATGGTTTTCAACAGCATAAGCTTTCTCATTTTCTTCCTCCAGCTCATGTAACCTAAGCATGCAATAACCACGTAAAGACCGTAAGCGAGGCTTCAAATGGGATATCTTTGTAGAAATATAGCACGCAAGTAACGCGTCACGACAATCCAGATGAGCCATTGTTCCAGATATTTGCGAGCTAAATGCCCATATTCCCGGACAAAAGCTAGCGCGGTAGTAGAGGCATCTGCCACCGGAACGGTAGAGCCAATACGTGTGTAGCTAGTACCATAATGCGCCCTAAGCGGTGAAGTGTTGCCACTGTCCACGGCAGAATATAACGCTGTGAAAAAGTGGGTGATTTGAAGTTCTTGCTCTTTGCTTTCTTGATTTTTCTGCGAATTTCCACGCCCAAAGGCCATAGATTGTCATGGCAATGTAATAAAATTCCATCGCACAGTCTGGCGTAAAGACCCTTTGATAGTACAAAAATAATGTCCTAAAGCCTGCACAAAGCCCACAATCCACAACCAAATACTGGCTCTATATTCTAAGAAAAATGTAAAGCCAGGGCCGAGCACTGTGGTTGTAACATCGAGGCCATGGGCCAATAGAAATTCGGTCATTTTAGAATATTAGTTCTACAATATTAGAATGTTCTGTTCTGCCATTTTAGAATGTTCATTCTTCCATTTTAGAATATTAGTTCTAACATTAGAATATCGTTCTGCCATTTTAGAATGTTCATTCTTCCATTTTAGAATGTTAACGTGATATTTCCCATCATATTGAATCCCGCCATAGGCACAAATCCTATCTGATAATAACGTGGATCGGTATCCAAATCGGTAGCATGGCGGTACGCTGAGTACACCCAGCCCGAAGCTGCATAGTGTCGATTAAAGACGTTATTGAAAATGAACGTCCGAGATCATCGCTTTCAAACCAGCAGCATTTTTATGTTATTAAACGCGTAATTGGCGCTGAAATTGCTCTGCGAAAAGCTGGTAACGAACGGTCGTTATTCTGTGTGTTGTCGAGGAATTGGCGACTAACGAAGTTGGTGTGCCATGTTGCCGTGAGGCCTTTCCATCGCGCTGTGATGAAACCATTGACGATAGCAGAAGGCGAGAACGCCAGTGTTGAGCGGTCGCAATGTATGGTTCGGAAACCGCACTGGCGCCCCAATCTTCAGCATATTCGGTAAAGTCTTCTGTTTGTTCTGCGAAAGTGCGGCATTTCCGCAATAGGCCAGCTCAGCGGCGAATAGTCGGCACTAATCTCGGCTCCAAGCCGGTGGCTAGGAATATTGGTCAAATACTCGCCAATGTCGCTCTTTTTACCCGTTTGAACAAACTGGTTATGGTAATCCATGTGTATAATTCAGGCTAACGTGCCAGTTTTGTGCTGCATACGAGTAGCCCATTTCATAGTCGAAGAGTCGCTCTGCTTTCGAGCGAGGTCAGAACCATTGTCTGTGGGGTTGTTTCTTCTAGGCTCACGGTTAAGTGCATAGCCACTGAAAAAGTAAGCCTTATGACCCTCTTTATGGAAGCTGATTCCGTCTTTAGGATTGGAGGAGCAGTGCGTTTCGTCATGTCTAACTGCTGATTTTTCATGAATAGGGTGCGCTGTTCAGACTGGATAAATTTGTCGTTTGCCGCGGTTTACTACGGCTCAGGCTACTGCTACATCGCCGAAACATCGTCCCATTGTTGCGTAATGTGGTAAGAGCCTTTGCCAAAAGCGAGTAGTCGCGCTTGCTAGCGTCCGAGTCATAATATTGATTTCCATCATAAGGGTTTGATCGATATGCATGTAGCCCATGCGCTTGAAGAGTATGATCAATATAGCCAAAAGTGGTTGCCGTTAAAATGCTGCAGGTTAAGCCCCGCCAGCACGTCCCATTTCTCGTTTACGTGGTTTGCATTATACAAAAAGTCCGTGAGTATGCTGCGAAAGTCCTTTTACGGCGGATGAAAATCAGAGCGTTTTATCTTGCTGTTTGTGGCATCAGTGGCATACATTCCAAACTTAGCGAACTTTATTATTTTGGTCGAAATTCTCCTGTACATCCGTAGCCATAGGTATAATAGAATGGCCGCATTGTGCGTCCAATGAGCCGATGGTTGCCATAGCACAGAGGCGATGATTGTGGTTCTGATAGAAGTTATCGGTGATGCGATTCCACAGCGAACCGTCGTCCATACGATAGCGGAAGGTCTGGAAATTGCCGTTGGCGTCCCGGAAACTTCTTTGAAAGCCTTGTCGAACACGATGCCTTCGTAAGCGAATTGAACCTACCCAGCCCGCGATTCCACATGTCTTGATAGGTTTTATGCCCTGATCCATGAGCGATGCGTCGCTGTTGCCTGCTACAACACCGTTCCAAGCTTGGACCTGTTTTCGAAATTTCCGATGTTTTTATATCTTATCTGCTTATTATTAAACCATGTTAGGCCGCCATAATAAGAACCCGACCGCCCTGCCGTGCCATGTATGAAACCATTTGTGCTTGTTTCGTGATAACGCGTCGAAAATAGATGATTACACAGCAGACCTGTTGGAGAAATTAGCCCCCAGCATGATAGGTGTTATAGCTGCCATATGATGATGTAAGTTCAATAAACGGACGCTCGTTTGCGTGCTGCGGTAGCCAGCGAAATGCTGCCACCGAAGGCTCCATCGCCATTGGTAGAAGTACCAATTCCGCGCTGAATTTGCACCGAACCCAGCAGTGAGCCGCACGAATTCATATTGGCCCAGAACACGGTTTGGTCTTTGAGTGAGGTTCAACGACACCCCATCGAGCGTAACGTTTATGCGGGCTTCCTGCTGCGCCACGTATGCGCATGTATGCCGTTCCTGTTCCTAAGCCGTTCTCGCCCCAAGCTAAAACGCCAGGTGTGTTGGCGAAAAGCATGGGCAATTCGCGCTCCTGTCTTCGAAAAATCACGTAGTTCTTGTTTGCCCACATTGCTTTACCGCGAAGGGCGCGTCTTTCGATGCGCGCACAGCTTTTACTACTACGGTTTTGCAACTGATGAACATGCAGGCTATCGGTTAAGTCCTGCGCCTTTTGCCCTGTTGCGCATGCAAGCGCAGCGAGCATAAAGTTAAGTTAAGTTTCATTTAACCTATTATAAAGTAACAAAATAGGGGAATGATTACCTACGCCGGCATTACCCGGATCAGGTTATGGGTTTAATCTCAGCCATGGCACAAACCATAGCACCCCTAACTTCCTATTTGAAAGTCGATGCAAATGTACGCTATTTTCCTTTAAAATGCAAATATTGCTGCAATAATTATGGGCATTTGTTGCGTGTGGGCGGCCGTCGTACCCTTTGTAAACTGCCGACTGTAGTACGCGTTGTATGGCGGACGTGGTACAAAGGGTATGATGACCGTCGTACAGCAACCATTTATCTATAAAGAAAAAAAGAAACGGGCATTATGTAACATCATAATGCCCGTTATGGTGAATGAAAATAGTTGAAATGCTATTTCAGTGATGCCACCCATTGATTGGTTGTTTGCTGAATCCAGTCGACAACAAGGTCGGTAGAGCCGGGCAGGATACCTGCCGTGCTGTATACTACATCAGCTTTTATGCCTTTCAGATAATCGGGTTTCTCTTTCTTTGTAGCCTTGTCCAGTGACGAAACACTTGACAAAGGTGTATGCCTTGCACCAGAATACGTTTCTTTTTCTGAGCTGCACGCTCGAGCAGAGGCTTTACATCGTTGGCGAAAATAGTATCCCACTCGCGATAAGATTCTAGTCAACATGGTTGATCGATGTGTTCTTTTTCACGTAGTCGGCCGTCGCGTTTCATTGTGCTTTTCCAGAATCCGATGCGCTCAGGATCGCCGTGAGCCAGCAACAATACCGCCTCATTGGCAGGGTCTTTTGACTGCTTGATTTCGCGTAACATCGATTTCTCAATGACATCACCCTCATAAAGTGTTGGGCCCAATGATGATATGCATGTTGGTTTTCACCAGCTTGGCATTCTCTGCAGCCAGTTCTTTAAGCGTAGAAGGAGTGTATTTCTGTCCTAAAATATTTGGGATGTCATCCTCTGAATGCACGATAGGCGCAATAAAAAGAGGCAGAACAAACACCGTATCAATATGTTCACGTTCGCAGTCGGCGATTACTTCGGGTATGTTGGGCGATGTAAACTCCATTAAAGCAAACACGTTTATAGTCGATGCTTGGCGTCAATGCTCTGCAACATCGGTTCAATGGCCAGTACTGGCTTATTCCATGCTGCCGACGGTGCTGCCGTGGGCCACTACGACGAGTGCCTTTGGCTTGCGCAATACCTACTGCAAAAGTATCATGGCAAGCGCCATAATTGATTTCCTTATCATTTCTATTTGATTAGTTTTATCTATGTCAACCGATAGTCCGCACGACAGGATAGCACCTGTTGTTGTGCGAATTGATATAGTAGTAACTTGGTTTGTAATTAAAAATATTGTCTACACTGTCATGGTCAGTCTCACGCCACGGTTCAGCCTTCCCATCGCTGTGAGCCTCCAAATCTGGTATTCAGGGTATGTGACACGCTGTGTGTGTGTGTATGATGTAGCCGATGTGTACTGGTCGATACTTAGTTTTGACAAGTAGCGACCAGTTAAAAGCTTACGTTGAATCCCATGTTCGGAAGTTGTGATTATAGTCGGCACGCAGTACGGCAGAGTGAGGACGGGTCGACGATGTATAGCCGGCTGGCCCATTGGAATATTCTCATGTGTATAAACATAAAAGAAGCAGTACAGGCCTATACCGCACAAAAAGCGCGTCTGTGCATTTTATGTCTAATCCTGTTATCCTTACCTTGGCAGTGTTGAGATATTCATGCGTTGAGGCCGTATTCCACGCTGTTGATATACGATTACGGAAGATATTATGGAAGGCGTTTGCGCTAAAGCTGTAATTACGGCGAGTATATTCAGCCGAAATTTGAGAGTTGTCGCTGTTCTCAGGCTTCAGATTCTTGTTGCCGTATATGGTGAAAACGTTGGCCATATTGAAGTGCCTGAACAGTTCTTTGAGTGAAGGAGCACGGAAACGCCCGCATACGATGTGCGGAAACGCCAGCCGTTGAGCTTATAATCACGCCACATCTGGCTGAAAGACGACTTTTGACGATGCCGAGAAAAATAGTCGTAGCGCGAGTCCTCAATCATATCCAGTGAGTAGAAGGGTCCCAGTCGAACTGGATAAAACCGTCGGCTGAGTTCTGTATGTGGCTTTGGTTGCCAGCAAACTGATAGCTCATCAGATAGTCGCGCATGTAATCGGCACCTCGCCGTAAGCGATACCTATACCGGCAAGTATGTGGTTATGCCATGGCGCGCACGCTGTTCTGCGTGTTGCTATAGTCACGAATGTCGCTACGAGTCTGCAAGTTCAAGTCGCTCTTATCATATTCATCGAAGAGATATGTCAGTTCAAAATTGTCGGCCTTTGTGCAGCTTATAAACACTTTTAGGCTCGCGGTGAGGTCGCGATAACGGTCGTGACTGTCTTGCGATGCGTAGCGCTCGCGGAAGAAATAGCTTGTTTTTGGCTGTCATTTCTAACCGTTTTGTGGGTTTCCAAATGAGCTTTTCCTTGATATTCCATGTGTGATTTCCAAAAACTTTGCTGATGTCACCCTGCTGTTTGAGGTCCATGTCGTTTACACGTGTAAACTGTAACGTGGTCAGACTGCTAATTTTTGGTTGAGTAAAACCGATGACAGAGCCATACTTCTGGCTGCTATAGGCACCCCAATGAGCAAAGACATTGGCCGAGAATCTGTCGTGGGGTTTACAGGTTTATAAGTATTAACAACTCCGCCCACGGCGTTAGAACCATAGAGTGATGATGCCGCTCCCTTAACCACTTCTATGCGTTCAACGTCCTCCAGTGTGCGATTGTAGTCAGGATTGTCCATCGTTTCGCCTGCAATACGCTCTCCATCGATGAGAAAAGAGGACGGCATTGCCGCCAAATCCTGCCATGTTGAGGTGTGGTTTGCTGATTCAGCGCAAAGGTGAATTCAACGCCAGGCATGATAGTTGTCAGCAGATCCTGCGCTGTTTTGTAGCATCAGCTGCGTATGTCGTCGGCGGTAAACACCTTTCGTTGATACGGAACGTCTTTGAGTAACTGGGTGTTCGCGTTGCCGTTACAACTACTTCGCTGATGGTTTCGGTGCTGTCGCCAATATGTTTCAGTTTGGTTTGTGGTATAATAGTACTTGTCTCGCAGCCGATGCCGGTGTTACGGCAAGGATAGCTGAGACAAGTAGATTGATTCTCATCATTTTATTGTAGCGTTGGCGGGTAAATATAGTCGAATGTCATGTGTCCTTGGTACCCATAACGTTCATATACGATGCACCAATCTGACGGCAGCGTAGGTACCATCAGCCATTCGGATGATGTAAACCTTGCCTGATGTGACTGGTTAGGGGAGCAGGTGCTGGTATCAACCGTCACCAGTCGAGCGCTGCATTGTACGATGAGTGCTCAAAACAACGTGCCCTGCATCATGTGGCTCATCAATCTCATTACCTTATGTGTACTCCATACGTCGTTTTCAAGCCTGCAGGCACAGTGCCTGTGCTGGTAAGGCATCGTGGCTCTGAATACTGGGTCTTTTAGCACAGAACCGCCATGTGTTTTCACATCGTAACGGTGCAGGGCTATGTCCCCAGTTGGCAGGACGATGTAGGCTGTCGGCAACGAGAGCATGAGTCTACTGCCCGTATGAAAGTCGATATACACCCACCCGCTCATATTTAGTGGCATCAACATATACGCGTCCGGGCATGTGTGCCGTCGCTTTTTGGGAAGCCATAGGCCGAGTTTCTCTCGCCATTAGGCTCATCATACAGAGCCGCGCCCATAATGCATTACATGACTAGACAAGGCTGCCATCCAGCGCCATCATTAATATTCTGAGAAGATCTCCTCTCATTTTATTTGGTTTTTGGGTGAATGTAATCTTTTACGCCATTCATTACACCAGGTATGTCAATAGAAAAGCTAGTTGCACCTTGTTAACTTTTGGCTACGTTGCCCTTGATTTTAGCGGATATTCGGTTATTTTGCCCGGCTGTCTCATAGATGGAACGACCTCTGAAGTAGTTTCGGCAAGGTATATGCCTCGTTGGTTTCGCTTACAGGTACATTTTTAATGCTTTTTGCCCCATTTGGTGGAACGATACTCGATATTTACGGTATTATCAGTAGCTTTTGTTACGATGATAGAATCGCCCTCGGTAAGGTCGGGAGTAGGAGAGTATTGAAAAAGAAGCCGCTGTTTGACCAATATACACCTACCACTTTGTCAGCAATTGAAGGTTCGTTGTCGTCGTTGCTGCTGCATGCCAAAAATCCCTGCGCAAAGCGCTACCGTAAAGAGCGCCATCAATAGTCATTTGTCTAAATTTTTAATAGTTATACTTTTTAGTGGTGCAAAGTTAGAGTTATATTAATTTCACACAATACCCAATAATTCAGAAAATAGTAATGACCGAACGTTAATGATGATTAGCTGCACACATAAAATGGTGATGTATGTGTTTGCTGGTGTATTGGTTATTGTTCGATGGCCGTCAGGCAGTGCACTGGCGATCGCCTGACGATGGGTGTGACAGCCGTCGAACACCGTGTACGACAGTCGCCATACGATGACCTTTTCTTTGCAATGTATGGCCCATATCAGGCTATTGACAAATACAATATGGTGATATGGTTTTATCAATACGAAAGAATGCACAGCTGCCGACGGCAGTCTGTATGGCCGTTGTGCAGACCGTGCATTCTCGTTATTATAATAAAGGTATGATTAACCTTTGGTTATTTTGAGCATGTCCAGGGCTTAAGCTCTTTAAAAAAGTCGTGTCCCTTGTCGTCAACAAGTATGAAAGCGGGGAAGTCTTTGACAGTAATTTTCCATATTGCTTCCATTCCGAGTTCGGGATACCAGCATATTCGATGCTTGTTATGCTGCTTTGCGATAGCACTGCCGCTACACCGCCGATGGTTCCTAAATAGAATCCGCCGTGCTTCTTACAAGCATCGGTAACGGTTTGCGTACGATTTCCCTTTGCAATCATTACTAATGAACCGCCGTTAGCCATGAATTCGTCAACGCATGGGTCCATACGGTTGGCGGTTGTAGGGCCCATTGATCCGCAGGGATAGCCGTCGGGGGTTTTCGCTGGGCCTGCATAGAGTACGGGATAATCCTTGAAATACTGTGGCAGTCCTTCACCATTATCAAGACGTGCTTTCAGTTTTGCGTGTGCAATATCGCGTGCAACGATAATGGTTCCATTGAGGCTGATGCGTGTTGATACGGGATACTTGGTCAGTTCTGCACGTACTCGCGTCGATACCCTTGTCGAGATCAATCACAATTCCTTTGCTACCTTCTCCAGGTTTGCGATATTCTTCAGGAATGAGTTCGGTGGGGTTATCGTCCATTTTCTCAATCCAAACACCGTCTTTCACTAATTTTTCCCTTGATGTTACGGTCGGCACGAACACGAAACTCCCATGCCAATGGGGCAGCTTGCACCGTGGCGTGGCAGACGGATAATGCGAATATCGTGAGCCAGATATTTACCACCGAACTGGGCTCCAAGTCCAATTTTAGAGCCTCTTCGAGCAATTTCTGCTCTAATTCAATATCGCGGCAGGCGCGTCCAGTCTCATCTCCGTGGTGGGTAGGTTGTCATAATACTTGATACTGCCCATTTCACGGTAAGAAGATTCTCTTTCTGCCGATGTGCCACCGATGACAAAACAAATATGATAGGGCGGATGCTAGCTGTTCCAAGGCTTTTCATCTTCTCAACGAGGAAAGGAAGTAACGTGCTTTCATTCTGAATGGTTGCCTTTGTCATAGGGTAAAAAGTAGGTCTTATTGGCCGAACCGCCACCCCTTTGCCACTCATAATAAAACGATATTCATCGCCTTCAGTAGCTTTCGATATCGATTTGTGCGGGAGGTTACACTTTGTATTTACCTCGTCATACATATTAAGTGGTGCGTTCTACGAATAACGAAGATTTTCTTCTGTAAACGTATTGTAAACACCACGACCAAGTGCTTCCTCGTCGTCAAAAATCAGTCCAGACGCGCTGTCCTTTCTCTCCGTGTATGATTGCAGTGCCTGTATCTTGCAGCGAGCACACCCTTTACCGATACTTCCGCATTGCGCAGTGAATTGTCAGGCTACATACTTGTCGCTTTTCAGAAGCTTCTGGGGTCACTTAACATAGCAGCTACCTGTTTATTATGCTCACGACGCAAACATAAATTCGCAATCGTGGAACGCCTGTTGTGCCAAAAAGCGTGAGGGCTTCTTTGCTGACTTTGAGAATCTCTTTCCATCAAACTCCAGCCGTGCTCACGCCTTCCTTGGTGAGCAAACGATACTCATGGTTGTCTTTGCCGAGCTGAAACATCGGCGCATACTTAAATTCTACTTTGTTTGCCATAGCTTATTATGTAATGTTTATGTATAATCGGTGGTGAAAAATAATTATTTTGTCAACCTTTATAATCAATTTAGTAACCGAATATTTGGTCTGTGGTAAGACGTTTAATAGGTGCAATCTTCTCCAAACTCTTCATATCCAGATTCTTTTCATCGCCAAGGATAACGTAACGATAGGCTTTTCCTGAGATGCGTTCGCGCGCAAAGCTTACCTTCAAATCTTGCAGAGTGAGCGATGGAATACCTTCGTAAACATTCTTAGAAATGTCGTAGTCGATACCCCATCCAAAGCACTCATGCGTAGGCTCTTAGCACACCAAACTTTGTGGTTCTTGCGGTAGCAAGCGATTTCATCAGGCTTTGCTTAGCCAAATCCAGACCTGCTTGTCGTTGGGGCATATTGTTAAGTAGGTCGTTAAATGCTGTAATACAATCCATCATCTTATCATCTTTGTGTGATGATACGTGTGGTAAAGTATCTCGGATTGCCTTTGTAGACAGGTGTATAATAGCGTGCTCACGCCGAGTAGGCGAGGGCGCGGGCTTCACGTAATTCTTGGAAGACAATGGCATTCATGCTTCCCTCCGAAGTACTCGTTGAAAAAGAGCGTTCAGTGGTTCGTTCGCAGGCGTCCATGTTCTATTATCATTATTATATTGCACCATGTAGATATTCTTAGCATCGTACGGAGCAAGATAAATCTCGTTCTGAGGTGTTACTCCATGGTAAAGCGTTTCTTTGTCAGCAGTTTGCACTGCACGGAAGGTCTTTGGCAAGCAGTTTTGCTTCACCATCTGTGTGGATTTCGTTGCGTGCTCGGGCCATAATAAAGTTACTAGTCATAGGGAATTGTTGAGCGAGCATGCGTATTTCGTTCATCAATTTGTTGCCATCGGTAGCCCCAAGCTCCGCTGAGTCATACGTTTGTTGAAGGATTGAAGCTTCCCATTTTGCGCATAGTCGAGCAGAGCAAAAGAAGTTTGAATTCTGCTTTTTCTTGGCATCGTTGTGTTAGCCATCAAAGGTTGCAAACATCTTTCAGATAATCTTCTACCGATAGTGCGCATTGATAAGTCGCACAAACAGAGAAAGCGCCTCTTTCAGGTTTTCATTAAGACCTGAAAGAATGAAGCGGGTGTGCTTAATGCCCACGTTGATGCTGAAATCGCATGCCATTGTGATAGAACTTTTGCCGATAGCAGTGGCGTTCATGCCTTTCATGCCTGCGTAATTAAATAAGTCAGCAGCATAAGTTAGCTTCTTTGTTGATTTCAGTTCCACAGGAAAATCAGCTCAAGACGGAATAATTCGTCGCTCCTTGCTTTTGCTTATAAAGCAGCTTTGTTTGCTTATTGATGTTAGCTTTTGCCAAATCGGTATTGAAGTTTAGGAAATGAGGCTGTATGGGTTCAACCTTCTGTGCTTACTACTTCCTTTAAGAAGTTGCTCTGCTTATCAGCATTTGTAGGATTGTGTAATCGTAGGCTTTTCAATTTTATGAATGGTTGTATCTTCGCCCATGCGCTTAAATACACACACATAGCCATCTGTCGGGTGACGATTAGCAAATGCAACCAACTGTGTTTTGGTGATTTTTGCTATTCTATCAAACTTTTCGACCTCTTGTTTCCAATCTTTTCCAAGAATGAAAGCATCTGTCATTTGCGACACTCTCGCTCTATTTTCATCAAGGCGCTGTAAGAAACGACGTTTCTGATTAGCGATAACGGCTTTAATTAAGCTTTTCATCGAAGTCGCCTTTCTTCAACTTTTTCAATCTTTGATTAACAAAATTGCGCACCTCTTCAAGGCTTTTGCCCCTCGTTAGAGTGCCTGAAAGTATGAGGGTTGAATAATCGTGGAGTGGATTTACAAACGCCGACGCACCCATTACCTTTAGTGGAATATTGAGGTCAACATCGAAAAGACCAGCCTTTCCGTTGCTTAAAATATCACTAATTACATCTAAAGTGTCAATCTGTAGGCTTGCACCTCTGTCAAATTTCCATGCAATCAGCACGTTTTCAGCTTCTTGTCCCACAACCGTAGTGTCAACATGGTGTGTTAAATTGGGCACAGGAGCATATTCGGGACGGTCTACTCGTTGAGAGGGTTTCCAATCACCGAAATACTTTTCAATAATAGCGATTACGTTATCAGGGTCAAAATCGCCAGCCATGACGATGGCAATATTGTTAGGAACGTAATATTTGTGGAAGCAATTCTTGATGTTTACAATGCTCGGATTCTTTAAATGCTCTGCGTTCCTATAGTAGTTTGTGTGCCATAAGGGTGATTTGGGAAGAGCTTTTTACTGTAATGCGGTCCACATTTTATCCATATCACGCGACAAGCTTATGTTGTATTCCTCGTACACGGCTTCAAGTTCGGTGTGGAAACCACGTATAACCATGTTCTTGAAACGGTCAGATTGAACACGTGCCCACGTCGCAATCTCATTGCTTGGTATGTCTTCAACGTAACACGTTTGGTCATCACCCGTGAAGGCATTACTACCTTTCACTACCGATGGAAGCCATCATTTTATCGTATTCGTTTGGAATATTATACTTGGCAGCAAGCTGTGAAAGCGAGTCGATTTTGTGGTACCAGTTCTGTACGTGCCACGGATCGGTGATATGACGATATTGTTCAAATCGGCTTTCTATTGAATCAAGCAGTGGCTTTTCAGCCTGAAGATTTGATGTTCCAAAGTTAGTTGTTCCCTTGAACATGATGTGTTTCGAGGTAGTGTGCAAGGCCTGTGGTCTCGTAGCAGGGTCGTTACGCGAACCCGTGTTTACGGCGATATAGGTTTGCACGCGTGGTTTTTCCTTGTTTCTACACTAAGATATACTTTCAGTCCGTTGCTGGAGTGTATAAACACGTGTTTTCATTGGGTCGCCCGGCACTGTTGTGTAGTGAGGCGACTGCGCCATTGCTGAAACCTGTTGATAATAACAGGGCAATTACTGCGGAAAATAGCTTTACTTTCATGTAATATGTTTTAATTTTCAATGTCAGTTTCGTGGTCAAGATGTGCCCATAAAGCTTTTTAGCGCTTCGTGGTCTATCTTACCAAGTTGATATTCTGTTTCGGCATCTCGACTTATTTCTTCCGTCCAGTTGCGCCGAGCCTTTAATGCTTTGTCAATAATCATATCGGCATCGGCGGGCGTCAGTTCGCTTAAACCATAATAATTTAAGATAAACGGATAAGTCCATACCCACTGATAGTTTCGATATTCGGCATGAATCTCAACGAAACGACGTAATATCGCATCAATGCTTTCAAGCGTTCCGTCTTTAATATCTTCTACTATCTGCCGTTCTTCTGAGACAGGAAGCAGCAGGCTTTCTGCAAGGTTACCCCACTGTCCTAACCCAGTATTTGTAGTAGGTTCGCATAAGTCGGGGTCATATTTTTGTGATACGTTCGATTACTGCTCCCATGTAAATACGCAGAGCCATATCGTAGTTCTGAATACCCTTTTTGTAGGTCGGCAGCTCTAATAATAAGCCCATGGTAGCTATAATGAGGCGCATCTTCTCCCGAAATGTCGCGCAAATCTTCCAGAATTTGTTTCGCTTTGATGATTTCGTCCACCGAGAAAGGCGACAGCCAATCGAAGTTGACAATACTTCTGCCGCCGTTTGCGGTCGCATATCATGGCGTGGCTACTTACGAATAGCACGGTAAAGCGCTGCCGTTGTCATATTAAAAAGCAGGTACAAGATAGGTCGTTTCTCCCTGTGTGGTAAGGCGTGAGAAGGACAGGTTGCTGTATATTTGCTGCGCAATACCTCACCATGGAAATTATTATAAAGGCCATACATGCCATTAGTTAGCTGTGCTTTTTCGATAAACTTATGGTAAAAGCGACCACAAAATGCCGCGCTGGCTTCACCTTTACTTAAATTGCTGTTTGCAAAAACCACACTCTGCTCAGCTGTAAAGCCATTGCTTATCTTACAAACCTCACCTATAAAGCAATCTTGTACGATAGCATGATTCAATAAACTCGCCCCATCGCTGATGATAGAATTCTCACAAATCACACCCGTTCCAATGAAAAACGCTGGCATCTGCCGTCCCCATGACCGTGGTGTCGTTTAAGCGAGCGGCTCCGTTTACCTCACAGTAGTCGCCTAAAATGGTATTTGTGATTTCAACAGTATTTACAATTTTCACGCCGTCGCCAATGATGCCACGTTCAGGCAGTTGTGTATCAATATTCTCGCGAGCCATATTTCGCAATGTATCGCGTAGCTCTTTGTCGTGTAATATTTCACCATCAGAGCCGCCAACTGACTATTCAGCTGCGTGCAAAGCACCACATTACCTTCACTTGACGAGTTAACCACCGATATAATATTACCTTGTCCGTAGGTAGTTCCTTCGGTAGTTTCGAGCGTTGCTATGTTAGAGATGTAACAATTATCGCCTATAGTATAATTGTTAATATAGTTGTTCACATGCTCTATCATCAGGCAAATTGTCGCCAACGGTTACTATTACGAAGGGTAGCCGAATAGATACCCGAGTGCTTCAGAAAACTGGGTGAAACCTCAATATTACGGTCAAAATCACCAAGAAATATTTCGCCATAGAACACAACATCACGCAGGTAAGCGGGATTAAAATCGTCGCTTACGTTAACACTTTCCCAATCGTCGGCCCTACAATTATTGTTTTCGAGCATCGAGATTTCTTCGTCGGTTAGCTTACGATACGTCATGTTCACACCATATTTTAATAGGTTGTTGACACCAATGAGGCTTTAATCGTCTACAGGATAGAGGAAATCGTTGTAAGGATACTTCTGTACATGCAGCTCTTTATTTTTGCGATATAGTACGTCTCTGAACTCATCGATGTTCTCTTTTCTCACGTGCCGATGATAAACAAACAGTTGTCATCAAGGCGCGCCATCCATGTAGTTCGTCAAGCGTGATATTCTCTTTCGTTTCGGGTGTTAAATCGTCAGGTTCCTTGTCAACCCAACGATAATTATCAATCTTATTGAAGATAATAATGCTTTGGTTTGTCGGCACATTCTAACTCTTTCAGCGTTTGATTGACGACGTTTATTTGTTCCTCAAAGTCGGGATGCGAGATGTCAACCACGTGTAGAAGCAAGTCGGCTTGCGCACCTCGTCAAGTGTCGACTTAAACGAGTCGACCAAATCAGTAGGTAATTTCTCGAATAAATCCACGGTGTCTGCCAATAGGAAAGGAAGATTCTGTATCACAACCTTACGTACCGTGGTGTCGAGTGTGGCGAAAAGTTTATTCTCTGCAAACACTTCGCTCTTGGCCATAAGATTCATGGTTGTCGACTTTCCAGCGTTGGTATATCCCACTAACGCCAATCGAATGAGACGCGCCACGATTTTACGTTGCGTGTTTTTGCTGGTCAATTTCAACCAAGCGCCTTTTTGAGCAGACTCATACGCTGTAAGATAATACGCTTATCCATTTCAAGCTGTGTCTCTCCTGGTCCACGCAAGCCCACAGAACCCTTACCTCCGCCCGAGCCTGAGCCGCCACCTTGTCGCTCAAGGTGCGTCCAGAGGCGCTGAAGACGTGGTAACATATGTATCTGTATTGTGCCAGCTCAACTTGCGTTTTTGCATTTGCCGTCTGCGCGCGCATGGCAAAAATATCGAGGATAAGCGAGGTGCGGTCAAGAATTTTCACCTTCAGCTCTGTTTTCAATATTGCGCATTTGTTTGGCCGATAGTTCGTCATCGAATATCACCATACCTATTTCGCGCTCGCTATCCTCCTCATCTTCAATAAATTTTCTTATCTCCTCAAGCTTACCTTGCCCACATAGGTTACCTGACTTGGGCCTCCAACCCTCTGCGTATAGCGCTTAACAGTTACTGCGCCCGCCGTATGGCCAGAAATTCAAAGTCACCAAGATACTCTTTTGTTTTGGTTGTCCTGCTGTGGCGTAATAAGCCCCACCAGAATAGCGGTTTCTGCCTTAGCGAGATTACAAATTCTTTTCATGTATTATGTTATTCGTATGATAGTGCAAAGATATAGAAAAAGATTGCAGAACCTTTCGTTTGATAAAATGTACACGCAGCTATTTTTTAAATGTTAAACTGCCCGAAAACGCAATAATTTGTCCCTTTTTCGTCTATGATATAAAAAGAAACAAGAATATGAGTAATTTGTGGAGAACGTTTTTCGGTTTTGCCGACGACTGAGAACGAAAACCATGAGCATGCTGTAGTTCGCGCTCGCAAGCTTTTTGAGGAAGAAAACTACGAAGACGCGTGTCGAATACTTCGTTTTGCCGAAGCCAATCAGAATGCTGAGGCCATGTATTTATTGGTTGGTGCTATTGGCGTGACAAGGAGTAGCCGAAGATGCTGCCCGTGCGGTAAAACTTTTGGCAACGCTCGGCAAAGATGGGTTTTGCGTTAGCGCAAAAGCGTTGCGACGAAAATCAAGGATTTTATAGCCACAATTGTATAACTTTAACGCTTTAAAGGGTGGTGTTGTGGCGGCCGTCGTATAACGTGTACTGCGGTCGTCATACTTGCTGTACTACGGTCGTGATATACATCGTACTACGGCCGTAGTACGTTCAGTAAAGCAGCCCTTTTGATGTGGGCATATGTCGTAAAGAGGTTTCGAATAGGGCCTTTTAGTTGTGCCCTTAGGGCGAGTGACAGGTGAGTTGGTAAAAACGTCCGAAACGCTGTTTATGGCTGTTTCGGACGTTATTATAGTGCGGAGGCAAGACTCGAACATGCGACCCAGGTTATGAGCCTGGCGAGCTACCAACTGCTCCACTCGCGATTATTAACATTGTTTCGCCAACTATCGTTAGCGAGTGCAAAGGTATATGCTTTTTGGCAAACCACCAAAACAAAATGTCAATAATTTGTTTTGATGTAATATATATTTTATTGATATGTTTTGGCCTTGTCAGAGATAATACTGGCATGCAGAGTTTTGTAGCAATCAGATTTAATAAAAAGGAGTCATGTCAATTTCTAAAACAAGGCAGAGATTAGTAGACGTAGCCCGTCAACTATTTGCAAAGAACGGTCTTAACGGCACCACGATGAACGATATAGCCGTTGCTTCAGGAAAAGGACGTCGCACCTTGTACACCTGTTTAAGCGTAAGGAGGACGTTTATTATGCTGTTATTGAGTCGGAACTTGAACGACTTAGTGACCAATTAGACGAAGTTGCAAACAGAAATTCGCGTCCTCAGGATTATTGCTTTAATTTACACCCATCTTTCTATGATTCGTGAAACGGTAGTACGCAATGGTAACTTGCGTGCTGAATTTTTCCGTCAATATATGGACTGTAGAGAAAGTTCGAAAAACTTTGATGAGGACGAAATGGAGCTGTTGCAAGCGTTGTCGGCGCCGAAGGTAAAGCCAGCGGAGTATTTGATATCGATACGTTGATCTTGTGGCCGATAGTTACCCACTATTGTATAAAAGGGCCTTGAAGTACCATTTATTTACGGTAGGTGGGCATGGATTAACAGAAGAAACCAGTAGGCCTCTTATTGCGAAAAATTGTGTATGGTGCTCTGGGTAACAAGCATAGCGCGATTAAATAACATCAAAAACATAAACTGATTATACATTTTATTCAAATTATAAAGAAAATGGATTAGTAACAGGTAAAACAGCGCTTATTACAGGCGCAGCACGGTATTGGTAAAGCCATTGCCTTGAAGTTCGCTCAAGAGGGCGCAAACATTGCTTTTACTGACCTTTTGTTGACGAAGAACATGGCGGATTAGCTACCGAGCGCGAAATAGCAGCTCTTGGTGTTAGAAGTAAAGGTTGCGCCAGCAATGCAGCCGACTTTTGCTCAGATCATGCTGAAACTGTCAACCAGATTAAGGCTGATTTCGGTTCGATAGATATTTTGGTAAACAACGCTGGTATCACAAAGGATACACTGATGTTGAAGATGACCGAGCAAGAATGGGACGCAGTGATTGCTGTTAACCTCAAGAGCGCGTTCAATTATATACACGCTTGTCACACCTATCATGATGCACCAGAGAGGTGGTTCAATCATCAACATGTCGTCGAGTAGTAGGTGTTCACGGCAACGCTGGCCAGTGCGTAACTATGCTGCTTCAAAAGGCAGGAATGATTGCTTTAGCAAAGAGTATCGGTCAGGAAATTGGCCGTCGCGGTGTTCGTGCCAACGCTATTGCACCTGGATTTATTGAAACAGCCATGACCGAAGCGCTGCCTGATGATGTTCGTAAGGCATGGATTGAGAATATTCCACTGCGTCGTGCTGGACGTGTTGAGGACATAGCTAACGTGGTGCTTTTCCTTGCTTCTGACCTTTCGCTATATTTCAGGTCAGGTTATTCAGGTAGACGGTGGTATGAACATGCATTGTACCTTGAACAGTACATACTTTCACACGATGCAAAGCGCTGCATAGCCAAAGGTTTTGGGCAGTCTCGTATCGTGTGAATGACATTTTAAACGGGTGATGCCACCATGAAAGTTGTATACGAAGACAATCACGTTATTATTGTTCATAAAGAAAGCGGAGAGATTGTGCAAGGCGACAAGACGGGAGATAAGCCGTTGTCGGAAACCGTTAAAGATTATATTCGCGATAAATTCCATAAGCCTGGCAATGTGTTTTTAGGCGTGGTGCACCGTTTAGACAGGCCTGTTGCGGGGCTTGTAGTGTTTGTTCGCACATCGAAAGCGTTGTCGCGATTAAACGAAATGTTTCGAAAGGGAGAGGTACATAAGACATATTGGGCTATCACAAAGAACGCACCAGCGGAGCCTGAAGGCACATTGGTGAATTGGATTGTGCGTAACGAGAAGCAGAATAAAAAGCTACGTTTACGATAAAGAGGTGCCAAATGCAAAAGCGTGCAGAGCTGAAATACAGGGTGATAGCACACACTGAAAACTATCATTTAATAGAGGTGAACTTGCTTACAGGCCGTCATCATCAGATAAGATGCCAGCTTGGCACACATGGGTTGTGTGATTAGAAAGGTGACCTGAAATATGGTGCTCCTCGCAGCAATCCAGACGGAAGCATATCGCTTCTTTCGCATGAGGTAACCTTTTATACACCCTGTTTCAAAGGTGGAGATTAAGGCTCGAGTCGCTTTATTCCTGATGACAGGTTATGGCGAGATATCGCTGAAGCTATAACGAAATAGTTTTTCCCACATTTCATTATATTATAGTCGTTTATTCTACTTTACTTTGCACTTTGCATAAACCTTTTTAAGCGCTTTATGAAGAAAGTCATCAAATGGGGTGGCATAATCGTTTTAGTGTCAGCCTTATTGATAACGCTTATAACACTGTTATTTTTACTTCCCGCCTTTCCAAAATTGGGCGGTAAAACAGGCATCGGCATACGCGTCGCAGAAGATGGGTATGCAGATTAGCGTTGGCAGCGTCAGACTTTCGTTTCCATTGAACCTGACCCTAAGAGAGGTAAAAGGTGCTTGAACCCAACCGTAAGACGAAGAATTTAAACGATACTGTTGCCGATATTAGTAGCATGGTGGCTGACGTTCAGCTGCTTCCCGTTGCTGCGAAAACAGGTAATGGTTGACGAGTTGGTGTTTAATGATATGAAGGTAAACACCACACATTTTATAGATAACGTATGTATTAAGGGGAACGTTGGGCATATGAGCCTTAAAGCTCACGGCATAGACTTGAGTCGTGAACACGTACAATTGAATGACGCTCTGTTGAAAAATGCCAATATTATCGTTGAACTGAGCGATACAGTACCTCCTGATCAACTCTGTCAGAGAACTTTTGGAAAATTAATTTAGACAAGCTGAGCTACAAAACTCGGCTTTAGCTGTACACATGCCGGGCGATTCGCTATCGGTAAAAACACTATTTTCACGAATGCTTTAGCTACGCAAGCCTACCTTGATTTATATAAGGGGCTATACACAGTACGACATATTGACTGGGGGAATGGTGGCTTACAATACGACCGTAATTTCGAACCGACAACACGAGGCTTTGATTACAACCACCTTTTGCTGACTGATTTGTCCATTAAAGCCGACTCATTTTATTATTGTGGACTCACGAATTGATTTGAGGGTAAGAGAAGCTACGTTCCGCGACAAGAGTGGATTGGCGGTTGATAGTTTGCGTGGACGCTTTATGATGGATAGCCTAAGGCTGTCGCTTCCTTATTTATGGTTTAGAACTCCTAACTCACAGGTTCGTATGAATATGGGCATGGACCTGAATGCTTTTGACGATATTCGTCCAGGTGTATTTGAGATGGAAATGCACGGAGCGATAGGACGACAAGACCTTGATGCTCTTTGTGGGTGATGCCTTACCACGTGCTTTGGTGAAGACATGGCTGCAATATCCGTTAATTGTCAATGGAAAAATGAGAGGAAATATGCAGAAAATGCACTTCTCAGGATTAACATTGAAGCGTTTGCTAATACCTTTTAATATATCAGGCGATGGCTTTGTTGAAAAATCTGTTGTCGACAGACCGTATGCGTGCTAACTTCGATTTAGATGGTACGGCACAAAAGTTTGAAGTTTGTGATGCCGCTGGTACCGCGCGATGTTGTCAGTATGGTTCGAATACCTAATGGTATACATTTAAAGGCAATGTGCGAGTAGACGGTAATCAATATGGAAGTAAGTTTGTAGGCCACACAAGCGGAGGAACGCTACGTGGCGATGTAAACATTGATACTCAACGTATGGCTTATCGGGCAAAAACCTGTCGCAAACAGGCCCCTTGCATCATTTCCTCCCACGTATGGGGCTTCGTCCTTTTACGGGTACGGCTGATATAACGGGCGAAGGCACTGATATGATGTCGCCTTCGTACACGCTTAAACGCTACCGTTAAAATGCAGCGCTTTGGCTGCGACAAATACGATCTTAGTGGCATTACGCCTACAGCTCGTGTGGGAATGGACGTATCACGGCTCGGGCAGATAGTAAAAACGGAACTGTTGAAAGGCTTATTGACGGCAGATGCGCTATCAACGGGTAGAATTTTTTCAAGGGTACTTTTTGGGTGCGATTTTGGGAAAAGCTCGACTTGCAAAAGTTGGGTTTCTTTGATGAGCCATTGCAGTATCGTTACAGTGGTCATGTTGATGTGACATCTGATTTAAAACAATATTATAAGGTACAAAGGCCTGTTCAGCGATATGACTGCTTGGCGAGAGAAACGCTCGTTGCGTCCAGAAAAATCATCGTATTTGACCTACTGACAACGGCTGATACAACCCATCTTGTTGCTGATTGTGCTGATTTCCATCTTAAGATGGAAGGCGAGAGGAGGCTACCAAACGTTTGCTGAAAAAGGGAGAAAACTTCGACAGAGCTACAACATCAGCTGAAAAAGAAACGTCTTGACCAAGCAAGGCTCCGTCAACGCTTACCCGGTGTTAGACTTTATATGAAGACGGTAACACAATTTAGTAAGTCGAATACTAAAATATTATGGTTATGAGCTGGGTAAGATGTCGATGAATCTGACATCTTCTTCTAACGGGCTTGAATGGACATGCGGAAATTGATTCGTTGGTGATTGATAGTTTCTGGTTGACACCGTCAGGCTGGCTGTTGCTTCAAAGGAAGGCGCAATGAATTATAGCACAGGTGCGCAAATGGCAAGAAAAATCCGCAGTATGTATTCACTGTCTTTGAGGGGCGCTAACACAGAGGAACTATATCAAAACCAGTATATATGATGATAAGGATCGATTTGGGGCATCTCGCATGGCCATGCAAGGCTCAATGGAAACAAAAAGGTATTCGTATAAAAGTATTTGATGACGACCCTATTTTAGGATATAAGACGTTTGCCGTCAATGAGCAGTAACTATATCTTCTTAGGAGACGACCGCCGTTTGAGCGCAAATTTAAGTCTGCGTGCCGATGACGGAACGGGTGCACAGGTCTATACCAACGACGAAAACACGCATGCGTTACAAGATGTAACCATTGGTCTGCACCGATTTGATTTAGGACAGTTGCTGTCAGCGATATCATTTGCACCTCCGCTGTAACAGGTGTGATGGACGGAGACTTCCACTTAGTGCAAACAGAAAAGGAACTAACCATATCGTCTGCTATTAATATAGGCAAGATGACTTATGAAGGAAGTGCCATGGGTAACCTTGGAACTGAATTTACGTATATGCCGAAAGAAGATGGCGGTCATTATGTGAGACGGTATACTAACTAAGGACGGAAAGGAGATAGGAACGCTGACGGGAACATACCTTTCAAAAAGGAAACGGACACCTTGATGCTCGATTAGGGGCTGGAACGTATGCCAATGGATATATTCAATGGCTTCGTTCCCGATAAGCTTGTAGGTTTCCGTGGCTACGCCGAAGGAATGTTAACGCTGAAAGGTTCATTAAAAATCCTGATGTAAATGGTGAGGTTTTTCCTTGATTCTACGTTCATGTATAGTGAGCCTTACGGAGTAGAGGTGCGCTTTGCAAATGACCCTGTTACCATCACTAAAAAGCCATTTAGTATTCGAAAACTTCGAAATTTTTCGCATAATGATAGTCCTTTGAACGTGAAAGGGTCGTTCGACTTCTCGGATATGGACAAAAATGATGCTTGATGTTCAAATGAAAGCAAAGAACTTCTTGCTTGTTGATGCCAAGGAAACGGGACGTTCGGAGGCTTTTTGGTAAGGCTTATGTCGACTTCTATGGTACGATGAAAGGAAGCTTGACGACCTTAACTTGAATGGACGATTAGATGTTCTGGGAACGACAAACCTGAAATATAATTTAAAAGATTCGCCATTGTCGACCGATGATCAGCTTAGTGGTTTGGTGGAATTTGTAGATTTAAAAAGATACTTTTGATGATGTGGTAAACCGTCCACCTTTAACAGGCTTCAATGTTGATATGATAATTAATATTGATGAGGGCGCTCATGTCGACTGTTATTTAAATGCTGATCACTCCAATTATATTGATGTGATAGGTGGTGGCGAAATGCGCATGAAGTTTAATATATGGTAGATGGTGCTACCATAAGAGGACGTTATACGATAGGTAGTGGTGAAATGAAATATTCGTTACCTGTTATTCCGTTGAAACCTTTACCATATCAGAAGGCAGTTATATCAATTTACGGAGATCCTATGATCCTCGCCTGAATATTACAGCGGAGGAGCAAACCAAATCGACAGTAGGCGAGGGGTCAAATCGCGGTAGAGCTGTTGAGTTTTACATGTGGTGTGGTTGTGACTAAAACCCTAAAGAACATGGGATTAGAGTTTACTATTGACGCGCCTGAAGACTTAACGATACACAATCAGCTGCAATCGATGACAAAAAGAAGAGCGTGGAAAGCTTGCCGTTACGATGTTAACGACAGGTATGTATTTAGCCGACGGTAATACAAAAACTTTACAATGAACTCGGCTTTGAGCGCATTCTTGAACAGTCAAATCAATCAGATATCAGGAAAAGCATTGCAATCACTTGATGTTAGCTTTGGTGTGGACAATTCGTTTAATAGTAACGGTACGCTACATACCGACTATTCGTTCAAGTTTGCCAAACGTTTCTGGAATAACCGCTTGCGTATTGTGATTGGCGGTAAGCTGTCATCGGGCGCTGATGTTGTACCACAGGAGCAGACATTCTTTGATAATGTAACCTTCGAATATCGCCAAAGTCCAACCTCTAACAAGTATTTGAACTTGTTTTATCAGCGTGACAGTTACGACTGGCAGAAGGAAAATGTGAGCCGATTTGGCGGTGGCTTTTATGTGGCGACGTAGTTAAAGCGACTGAAAGACTTGTTTAACTTCGCGATGATGCTGATGAGATTGTTGAAGCAGCGCCTGATTCGACGAAGAAAATTACGACAAAACCATGAAAATACGATATCGTTACTTTGCGTTTACGCTAACGGTTCTGATGCTGTCAGTCGTTGTTGGTTGTTCTTCTACAAAGAGTATTCCCGGAGAATGACCAGTTATTTACAGGACTAACTAAAATAACTTATAATGCTCTGATCGTGGGGAAGCATTTTCATACTGTACAAGAAGAGGTTGAGGCTGCTTTTGATACAGCCCCTAATGGTTCACTGGAAGTAGTAGCCTTCGCTCGCCGTTCCCTATTGGCCTTTGGATATGGAATGAATTAGTAAATGATAGCAGTGCAGTGAGCCGATGGTTGCTTAATTCTTTTGGTTCTCGTCCAATATTAATGAGTTGGGTTAATCCGATTGCGTGCTTCGGTGGCCATGCAGGTCCTTCGCGCTCATGGATATTTTCGTGGTGATGTGAGTATGACGTTATAACACAACACAATCCCAAAGAAGCTAAGATAGCTTATAAGGTGAATATGGATCACCTTTTTACGATTGATAGTATTCAATATAACGGTTTTCCTGCTGAAGGAGATAGTCTTATTCGTGCTACTGCGTCAGAAACAAAACTAAAAACGGCGAAGCCTTTCGATGTTTCAACGCTTGATGCCGAGCGTGTTCGCATTAGTAACTTGTTTCGCAACAACGGATATTACTACTATCAACAGAGTTATGCTTCATACCTTGCTGACACACTGTCTAATCCGGGCAAAAGTATAGGCTTAGGTTTCAAGAGGCATCAAACATTCTCAAGCGGCGCGACGTAAATGGTACATAGGCGACGTTGAATATTGAAATGCGACGACAGTTTGGAGAGGAATTGTCAGATTCTACACGCCGTCGTCGCCTTTATCGGATGGTATAATGGTAAGCGAACGCCTATTCGTGTGCCAGTTATTCTGAAGGATATGAAGCTGCGCCCGGAGCTATATAATTATCACGAGCATCAAGAATCGTTATCAAGATAACTTCCAGTGGTTTGTTTAGTATGCTGACTTTACTTTCACGCCCCGCGATACGTTGGGACTCAGCGATACACTCGATGTGAAGTTGAATTGTGTATTTGATAAGCCATCCACGATTTTTATGTTCGGGGGTAACGTTACAGGCGAAAACGAATAACCGATTTGGGCCAGGTATCGTTATCGGACTGGCGCGACGTAATGCTTTTTCGTGGTGGAGAACTGGTAGATATTAACGTAAAGGTACTACGAATGGCAAACAGGGACATCAAGGTCAGGGCACATCGTCACGCTTTAATAGTTATGAATACGGCTTTGATATATCGTTAGAATTCCTCGTTTGTCATTCCTTTTGCAGATTTATTTAGAGATAGAATCAATAAAAGTTTTCTTGAAACATAACTTTTATTCTGTTCCTACAACAACATTAAAAGGTTTTCTTTGAAACATCGCCGCATGCAAACTATTTCAAACGTCACATAGTCTCAGGGCGAATGGACCTACGAACTTCAAAACGTCGGCAACATCAAGACATCGTTATAGCCCAATAATCTTCTCGTTTGAATATGAGGAAGCTCTACATGCTTTCGATAATTTTGCAGACTAATCCTTATTTGTCATACACAATGCGCGATCAGTTTGTTCCTAAAATGCAGTAGTGTACACCTACTACCCATCTACTTATCGAAATCCCATTTGGTGGCGACAACCGTGAGTGAAGCAGAAATATTTTTGTCGTTGGGATATATAGCTGCGGGAAAGAAATGGAATAATCACAGACGAAAAAATGTTCCGAAATCCGTATGCACAATTCTTTAAATTTTGAAACAGAATTGGGAAAACATGAGCGTCTTTCGGAACACAGTTCGTTAGTAGAGACATGTTGATGGCGCAGTTTATTCGTATGGTAATTCGTCAGAAACCCTTATAGTGAACAATTCTACGTGGGAGGAGCCAATAGTATTCGTGCCTTCACAGTGCGTTCTATCGGCCGAGGGAGTTATCACGACCCTTCGTCTGCCAGCATTATTGTCTTGATCAGACGGGAGACATCAAGTTTTTGGCAATCTTGAGTATCGTCCGCCTTTTAGGGTAATCTTTTATGGCGCACTTTTCCTCGACGCTGGTAACGTATGGACAATGCGCACAGATACTCAGAAGTCAAGCTGTTTTCAAGTTTAAGAAATTTTGCAAAAGAGCTTGCTTTGAGACTGGGTGTGAGCTTAAGATATGATATGGACTTCCTTGTTATCCGACTTGATTGAGTTGTGAGCCTACACGTACTAGCAAATCGAGTTCTATAACGTAGGAAAGTTCCGTGATAGTCAGGTATCCATTTCGCCATTGGCTACCCATTCTGATTACTTATTGTGTGTGGGTTAGTAATATCACACAAAAAGTGCCGTAATGGTCTTTATGTTTATTTTATTATCTTTGCACAGTATCAAAAATATAAGAATTAACTGAACTATAAACTAAATAAAAGAACATGAAACCTACATTATTATTGCTTGCTGCCGGCATGGGCAGCCGTTATGGTGGACTTAAAACAGTTAGACGGTCTCGGCCCAAACGGTGAAACTATCATGGATTACAGCATTCATGATGCTATAGAAGCAGGCTTCGGAAAGATTGTATGGGTTATTCGTAAGGACTTTGAGCAGGACTTCCGTGATAAGATTCTGAAGAAGTATGAGACAAAATTCCTTGCGAACTTGTTTTTCAGGATCTCGAAAAATTGCCAGAAGGCTATACTGTTCCTGAAGGACGTACCAAACCTAGGGTACAAACCACGCAATTATGATGGCTAAAGACGCTATTCATGAACCTTTCTGCGCTATTAACTGTGACGATTTCTATAACCGCGATTGCTTTAGTAATCAGCAAATTCCTTTCAGAGCTTCCGAAAACAGCCGTGGCAAGTATGCTATGGTAGGTTTCCGCGTGAGCAACTACGCTGTCAGATAACGGTGCTGTAAGCCGTGGCGTATGCGAAAAAGATGCTAACGGTTTCCTGACAAGCTGTGAGAGCGCACAAAATTGAGCGTAAGAGCGATGGAAAAGTAACTTTTCTTAGACGAGAATGAACAGTGGATTCCACTCCTGATAACACACCGTGTCAATGAATGATATGGGGTTTCACTCCCGATTACTTTGAATATAGCGAGAAATACTTCACAGAGTTCCTCGAGTTCACCGAGACAAAGGCCAACTTAAAAGGCAGAATATGTGATTCCTTGGGTTGTTGACTGCTTGATAAAAAGAAGGTGAGCTACATGCCAAGTGCTTGATACTACAAGTAAATGGTTCCGGTGTTACCTATTCAGCTGACCGTCCAAGCGTTGTAGAAAAGATACAAACACTTGTTGATGAAGGCGTTTTACCCTGCAAAGTTGTTTTAAATTATAATATTCACAACGTTGATATTTCCAAGAGATGTAGCCTGTGAGCTACATCTCTTTTTATTACTATACGCTGTGTGTCAAGGCTAATAGCACCCTTTTTCATCGCGATTTATAGGTACAGACATATATATATAACATTATTTTTCTTACCTTTGTGCCTATTATGGATTTGAACAACTTTTAAGTTCGAAGAAGCGCGTGTCTTGACCAGAAAAATTGCTCAGTCAGAGCATATTGTTGTCGTCGCCCACTCGCGTCCTGATGGTGATGCTATTGGCTCGTCGTTGGGGTGGGCCGAATATCTGATATCTCATTATGGTAAGCAACCTACGGTAATTGTTCTAATGCTTACCCGACTTCCTCCATTGGCTGCCTGGTTGTGAACAGATTGTGCGCTTTGATAAGCGGCCCGACCTTGTGAAGGAAGCTTTTCAACAGGCCGATTTGCTGTTTATTATGGACTTCAATCAGCTGCTGCGCACCGAAGATATGGAAGCTGCATTGGCTGAATGTAAGGCCGAACGTGTGTTAATCGATCACCATTTGGGGCTTGATATTGATGACGGCTTTTAAGTATTTCGTATCCGATCTTAGCTCAACTTCGAACTTGTCTTCCGTGTGGTATATGGCAGTTAGGCGGTTTTGAGAATCTCTCGTCAAAGTTTGCCGCTCCTATTTATTGTGGTATGATGACCGATACTGGTGGTTTTACCTATAACTCTACGCGCCCAGAGATTTTCTATATCATTTCACAGCTTCTTACAAAAGGTATTGATAAGGACAAAGATTTACCACATGTATTCAATAATTACAGTCAGTGGGCCATTCGTCTACGCGGATATCTGATGTCGCAACGCCTCAATGTTTTTGAAGATATTCATGCTTCTTATTACACGCTTACTCGTGAAGACATGCGAAATTATCACTATGTGCGTGGCGATGGTGAGTTTGGTAAACGAACCCTTGCGTATAAAAGGGTATGAAGGTATCGGTTTCTCTACGTGAGGACGACAGAATTGACAACCGTGTATGGGTTAGTCTACGTTCGGTTGATAACTTTTCGGTTGAGGAAATGGCGCGTCGCTTCTTTAATGGAGAGGTCATTTCAATGCCAGTGGCGGACGATTGGACTGTTCTCTCGACGAAGCCGTAGCGATTACACGTAAGGCTTTCCGAGTTTTATGCGGAAGAGTTGAAGAAATGATGGTCAATAATCATTAAAACATTTTTCGTATATATATTTCTATTATCTTTTTCTTATCTTTGCACAGTAAATAAATAAGTTATGAAAAAACTGACATATCTTTTCCTGTTTGTAGTAAGCATGATGCTCTTTAGCGCATGTCGTGATCAGCAAACGTATGCAGACCAGAAGAATCGTGAACATGCGGCCATTAATAAATTCCTTGCTGATTCGGCCGTTAATGTGATAAGCGAAGAGCAATTCGAAGCACAGAACTATACAACTGATGTTACTAAGAACCAGTTTGTGCTGTTTCAGTCGAACGGTCTTTATTTGCAGATTGTACGAAAAGGCACAGGAAAAAGCTATAAAAGATGGCGAACACGTGCGTATTCTTTGCCGTTTCACAGAACGAAACCTACTTACCGACTCTGTCCAACTGTCGAATGTGATTTATCCTCTTTATTCACGCTTCGTTGAAACTATGGATATTTCTAACAAGTCGGGGACGATGACGGGTAGCTTTGACAAAAAAAGCAGCTTGATGTATACCTTTTATGGCACCACAACAGTGCCCACAGGTTGGTTGGCTCCTTTACGTTTCTTGAATATAGGGACGATGGGATTCTGCTGACAGTGAGATAGCAAGGTGCGCATTATTGTGCCACACGATATTGGACAAAAGCAATGCTGTATCGGCCGTTTATCCGTGCTTATACGATATTACTGTACGAAAGAAAAATAACAATTTGTTTCTTATATAAGACTTAGACGCAAGACTTCGCTATCGAAGTATGTGCCTAAGTCTTTCTTAATTTTATAAAACCAATGACACTCATTAAATCAATTTCAGGAATCCGCGGAACAATTGGGGACCTGCAGGGCGATACTCTCAAAATCCCTTAGATATTGTAAAGTTTACCTCAGCTTATGCAACCTTTATTCGTCGTAGCGCTAAATCAACAAGCAACACTATTGTTGTTGGTCGCGATGCACGCATTTCGGGCGAAATGGTAAAGAATGTTGTATGTGGCACGCTGATGGGAATGGGCTACGATGTTGTCAACATCGGTTTGGCTACAACGCCTACAACCGGAGTTGGCTGTGCGCATGGAGCAGGCTGCTGGTGGTATTATCATCCAGCAAGCCTCGATCACGCCATTGGAACGCGCTGAAGTTGCTGAACGAACAGGGCGAATTCGTGACCAGCGAGAACGGTGCAGAGGTATTGGATATTGCAGAACGCGAGGACTTCGACTATGCTGATGTTGACCACTTAGGTAAGTATCGTGACGATAATACGTTTAATCAGCGTCATATTGACGCCGTATTAGGCCTTGAACTTGTTGCTGCTACCAAAAGCGCAACTCAAAGTGTGTGTTGATGCTGTTAACAGGTGTGGGCGGTATTATTTTGCCTGAACTTTTAAGCGCTTTTGGGCGTTGGAATGTAGCATTATACGGCGAGCTTCCATGGGCGATTTCGCTCATAATCCTGAACCATTGGAGAAGAATCTAAGCATGGCATCATGGGCGAGGTTTCAAAAGGAGGATACGACCTTGGGCGTCGTTGTCGACCCAGATGTTGACCGCTTAGCGTTCATTCAAGAGGACGGAAAGATGCGTACGGAGAAGAGTATACTCGTTAGTGTTGCCGACTATATTCTTGACCATGTAAAAGGTGCCACCGTGAGCAACTTGAGTTCTACACGTGCGTTACGTGATGTAACCGAGAAGCATGGCTGCAAATACTATCGCGTCAGCTGTGGGTGAAGTGAACGTAACTACGAAGATGAAAGGTTGGTGCTGTTATTGGCGGTGAAGGAAATGGTGGTGTTATCTATCGAAAAGCCACTCACGCGTCGTGATGCGCTCGTAGGTACCGCGCCTTCTTAAGCTCACCGCTCAGCGATGCACAGCAAAGTCGAGCTTCGCGCAAGCTATCCTTCTTACTCAATTGCGAAAAACCGTATTGACCTGAAGCCTACAACCGATATCGATGCCATACTTGAGCAGGTTAAGCAAAAGTATGGAAACGAGCCGACGTGCAGGTAACAGATATTGACGGTGTTAAACTCGATTTCCCAAATAAGTGGGTACACTTACGCAAGAGCAACACAGACCTATCATTCGCGTTTATAGCGAAGCGTCAACTATGGAAGAAGCTGGACGAGCTTGTAGGAAAGCTTTTGATGGATATTGTTTTACATGATTTAATAGTAGGCCTGTAATTAAAGGCTAATTATTGATAATCTGATTTGACACCGTGATGTCTAAATCAGGGATTTTTCGTTTACGATGTAAAGGCTTGCGATTATATCGTAAAGAAATAATAATTACGTCATAAACGTTTTGTGATTGTGTCACAATCATAACTATAGGCTCTGTAAATGCTTGTAAATCATAGTTATTAAATATACCAGATACTTATTGCGTTTACGTCGTAAAAAGAAATAATAATTATGATGTAACCGCCTAACAAATGCGCTGTAACCCCAAATGCTTTTACGTCGTAATGGCGATGCGATTACGATGTAAACGTAATCGATTACGTTGTAAAGGCAAACGCTCGTCTCAATACTAATAGGGGCTTTGCACTATAAATGCTTTATTAAACCTTGTACGGGCTGTTGTAATATAAAAATGAAGGTACAGAGGCAGCCACCCTCTATGTTTGAGGACGGCTGCCTGTTTAGTTAATGCTTGCAAAGCACTTCGCTTTTGCAACTATTTTGTTTTATTTTTCAGCTGTTTATACAGGAATATCCTTGTTTACATTCTTTGAAAAGGAATACAGCATAGCAGAAACATATATGCTACAGCGAAGAATGGAACGTGATAGTGAAACCATATAGCCAAAGTTGTCAGCGATATAGTTTTGTACAAGAGGCAGAACACCACCACCTACAACCATGCCATGAAAATACCGCTGGCCTGCTCGGTATATTTACCAAGGCCTTCCGGTTGACAGGTTGAAAATGCTGCTCCACACGACAGAAGTACACAGTCCGCAGAACACAAGGAGAATAGCGCCAAGAGGTAATGTTACCATTGTAAAGCTTGAACCTGTGAATACTGGAACGAACTGGTGATGAGTCTTTGGCAAGAAGATAGCGGTAATAATGAGCAAAAGTGCCAATGCAGTAACGCTAACCATCATCTGACGGCTTTGATACCTTTGATGCAATGAAGCTTGAAACAAAGCGTCCCACCAGCATCAAGAACCAATAAGTACCAGCTGTGAAACCACCAATAATAGCAGCAGCAACGGTTGGATTAAGCGCAGAGAGACCTGCTCCAGCAGCTGTTGTGTCAGACAGATAGAAGTTAGTGTTCCTGGAATACCTACTTCACGCCCACATACAAGAATATAGAAATAGCTCCGAATGTGAAATGGCGGAAGTTAAATGGGCTATGTTCGTATACAGAATCCTTACTTGCTCCGTTCTCTGGGTTAGCAATAGGAATTAAACTCAAAATAATAAAGGTCAGTGCAACATATACCCACTGCAAGGAAAAGCACCTTATTTACGTTTTGTAATGGCTGTATCCTTTGTTGCTAGTACCGATAAGCGCACCAACGAGCATAGAGGGTAATGGTTCCCATTAACGAGTTGAGCGAGCCACCAAATAAACAAAGTTGGTTACCTCTGTTGCCGCCACCACCGAGTAGTTAAGCATAGGGTTAACCACAGTATTTAGTATACAAAACTGAAATACCTGCAAACAAAAGCACCAAGAAGGTAAATAAAAGAAAGTTGCTGGAAGGTTACAAATTACAGTGTCGGTGAGCAGTTGGCCTGAAAGGAACTGAATAAATACGCCGAAGAAACCAAATGCAATGGCTATGAGAGCGGTATAGCCTACTTTTTGTCAAAAGCTTTCCTGAAGGTATACCCATAAACAGGTAGGCAGGAAGTTCATCATGTTACCCATCATGCCAAGGGTATTGCTTCCTGCGAATTCAGGGCGGTTCTTCCAGATTACACCGATAGGTGCTGCAAGGTTAGTTACAAAAGGCAATCATTCCGAAAAGGAAAATCATTGCCACAATCGCGATAGCGCGACCTTTTTGATTTGTGTTTGCCATATTAGTTTTTATTTAAATAGGATTCGGCTTATTTTTCGGACGTAAAAGGTAAGCAAAAGAATTAAAAATCTATATACCGTGTAACGTTTTTGCATTATTCAGGGTCATTAGCGCCCGAAGCTGCTATATTTCGCATGAGTCCTTCGTATTTTGCGCGTTTAACGGCTGAGCCTCTTTAAATAGCTGTCGGTATTGCTCAATGGTGAGGTGGTCCCATTTTTCGCGCGTCATGGTAAGCAGTTCGTCACGCGGTTGCAGCTCGGGTATATCAGTAGGGGTGGCAAAATTTGTTCCATGGGCAGGCTTGTTGACAGCGGTCGCAGCCGTAGATAACGTTGCCCATGGCACGCTGTGCTTCTGTGCTGATAGCGCCTCGGTTCTCTATGGTTTGATACGAAAGGCAAGTTCGGCATTGAAAGGCTGTTGTTCGGTGGTGCCGTTTGTGCGTTTTTCGGAGAGCGCTGGTGGGACAGGCATCTATGCAGCGGCTACACGTACCGCAACGACTGTCAATGGGTTGATCGTAATCAGCTCCAAAGGGTAAGAATAATTCGCCTAAGAAGAACATACTACCCGCACGAGGTATTATCAATTGGCGGTTTTTGCCTCATCCAACCTAATCCCAGCCTGTACGGCCCAATAGGCGTTTGCAAGCGCGACACTGTCGACAAATACACGGAATGGTTCTTGTTTTTCTTCTACTTTTGGCTGACTTTTCTGGGGTTGTAGAGTCGTTAAGATTCTCTGTTTCTGGTGATTTTTCTGTATCTTCTTGCTGCGAATTCTTTCTTCTGAAAGAGCCTTGCGGCGTTCATGTTCAGCAACGGCGAAGGCACCAAGCTGACGAAGTCGGTGCCCGACAACGTCGTGATAATCTTGCCCTAAAGCATAGGCCGCAATCTGTGGCTCGCCATCAGGCAACTGCTTGGCAGGCGCATAGTTCATGGCTACGCACACAATTGAACGTAAACCATGCATTAAAAGGCGTGGGTCAAGGCGCTTATCGAGATAGTTTTTCCATCCAGCCATATCGGCATTCATGCCTTTTTCGAGCCACGAACGCAGGTTTTCTTCAACCGCTGGCGCCACGCGGTCGGCACGTGCTATGCTACAAGCCGAGAAGCCAAGCCTGTGAGCTTCAGCCTCAATAAGGGTTGCGAGGGTTGGATTGGGCATAAAACGGAAGCTTTATAATTTCAGGAAAGAAATAGGACGTTTGCCTCATTTTACAAGAGTAAAAAGAACCTTAATCGAAGGTTTTTAAAGGTATATCCTTGATCTTTTAACCATTGTAACGACTCGGGAAGTGCCTTTTTGGTTTGTCGATACTTTTGAGCGAATCGTGAAAAGTAATAATAGAGCCGTTCCGGGTATAGCGTTTTACGTTGCGTACAACGTCGTCGGCAGTAACCCATTTCGAGTAATCGCGGGTGACAAGGTCCCACATTACTATGGTGTATCTGCGGCGAAGCCACCGAGTAAACCGAAAGACGCATCCAGCCATGTGGCGGTCGGAAGAGGTGCGATTTGATTAAATCGTTGGCCATTTCTGTATTTATGCTGTAGGTTAATGTCCAGTGTTTGAACGAGCTCTACGTGGTTAAAGGTGTGGTTTCCCACTTGATGCCCCTCTTTGAATAATTTGATTATACAAGTCGTGATAGCGCAAAAACGTTCTCGCCCACCATAAAAAGGTGGCCTTTTTACGTTGAAGCGTCGCAACGTCTCAAGGATAAAAGGGTTGATTCTGGTATCGGACCGTCGTCGAAAGCAAGATATACTGAATGGTCGTTTTTATCCATACGCCATAGGGCATGTGGATAAATCCATCGCAGAAATTTGGCCGATTTTTCGATAAGCATATCGTAATGTGTGTTGGTTAAAAAGCGTCTGTCGGAGACTTTTCTCCCTTATGGGGATACTTGTCTTCGGCAGACGCACTTTGAAGATTGATGTTAGCCGCGTTGCATGATGATATTCACGCTGTGTGGCTAGTGTCGTTAGTCTGTTCAGACTATGTTGTATTTTGGTTTATTCTTGTTCGAATCGTCCGCCCTTTCCAATATAAAGTGCGGTAGAAATTATCATGTTGTGCTTTCTGCTTAGCAGCGAGTTTTTTGTCAACCAATTCAGTAATGTTGTGTACTTGGTCAAGAATTGACATCTGAACCATGCAATCACGCTGTGCCTGAATAAAGCGAATGCCTGTGAGCGACTGGTAGTAACGCTCATACTGTGCAGCATCATTCCAGATGGTATTGATACATTTCAAAGCCTCTTTCTTCTTTCCAAGCAGCGCGTAAGCTTTGGCAAGGTCTGTTCCTCCGCTCATATAGTTCATCGGAACATTGTATTCTGGAATTTCCTTTTCTGCCTTTTTCAAGCACTTTTTAGCGCTTTTTCGGCTTGCCTTCAGCAATAAGTTGCAGAGCGAGTTGGCCGAAAAGACGACGGTGTGTGTAGCACATGCGCATCACAGTCTCGTCAATATACAATCCGGGTTTGCTTAAACCGCCGTATTTATAGCGCGTCATCGTGCTTTGCGATACGTCTTTTCAGTATCGAAGTTTTTAGCGCCATGTGCGTTTTGTTGTAAACGGAGTGATGCGGTTTACAAGGCCTTCTTGTACGAAGTTATCGCCGAGATTCATATAATTGTCTTGCCCAACGGTGAGCGCAACGTATATGGACGCGTCCAGTTACATTGAGAAATCATTTCCAACATCATCAAATCGCCTTTGTAAAGAGCGTTTTTCCCTTTGAGCGAAATAACCATACGGTCGGGTATTGTGTCGCTGGCCATCATCATTCCACTACGTTTTACAGCCTCTTTATCAATGTTACGTAAACCGTATCGGTAGGGAATGAAGTGCATATCGCTGCTCTTTTGAGCGAACCCAATACTTCATAATGTTCTTCAATTCAAACGGATTGTCACCAAACCGTGCGCGTGCTGTAGCTGGGTCTTGCTAGTAGAACTCGAGTATTTGTTTCTTAAACTCAGGATGAACCTCTACATATTCGTTTAGTGCCAGAGCAGTAATCAAGGCGTGGCCACGAAATAGGCACGGCAGGAGAATTGTATGCGGGACGCTTCATCTGGTCGATATACCAGTCGGTTTGCAAAATAACTGAGGTTGCAAACACGTGCATCTGTGCGTACACCTTCAACGTCTTGGTTATACCATAACGGGAATGTGTCGTTGTCTCCATTGGTAAATAATAGGCGAACCTTCGTCTTGAAGTGTCATTAAGTAGTTTTGGCCGAAGTCGCGACGGGTATATCGTCCTGAGCGATCGTGGTCATCCCATGTCGACTCACCATTTGCACGGGCACTAATAAGCATACATGGTGCAACGATAGCGCTCACTATCGTTCCGTGAAGCTTAAAGGTATTTGTGTATCAAATCGATGATAGCAGCTACACCCAAAGCCACACCAGATAGCATAAGCATAGAACGAAGCCGCGTAAGCATAATCGCGTCTCGCGTGGTTGTACTGGCGTTTTGGTTCAAGTAAATTACTATGGCAAGTCCAGTCATAAAGAAAGAAAGAGGCTACCACCCAGAACTGACGGATGCCGCGTTTACCACGGAAAGCCTGCCAGAACATACCGATAAGTCCGAGTAATAATGGCAAACAATAGAACACGTTGTGTCGCTTTGTTGTTCTTCAACTCGTCAGGAAGCATGTCCTGATCGCCCTAATCGGGCGTCGTCAAACAACTTAATACCTGTTATCCAGTTACCGTGTTCGAGTTCTCCATTGCCTTGAATATCATTCTGTCGACCAGCAAAATTCCACATGAAATAGCGCCAGTACATGAAGTTACATTGATATGAAAGGAAGAACCTTATGTTGTCAAGCTGTGACGGCATCTTCACCGTCATCTGCTCTCACATCGATCATAAGGAACCTCCAGCTGTCAACGCCTCCCATCCACGACTCATAGTCCTGTGTATGCGCTTGATCATACATGCGAGGGAATAGCATATTTTGGGCGTATTTGTACTTATTCTTGTACGAAACAATAAAGTAGGCGTCCTTTTCGTCCTTTGATTTCTTCTCTTTTCGGCTGTAGATGGGTGCACCTTGCGACATTTCGGGTCGGCAAGTGTTGCCTTCTGTCTTCAGCGCTACCTGCGAAGTGTAAGCCTGTCCGTACAGTAACGGACGGTCACCATACTGATCACGACTTAGGTATGTGCCCAAAGTAAAGATATCTTCAGGCGAATTCTGATCCATAGGAGGGTTAGCAACCGAACGAATTACGATGAGCGCATAGCTTGAATAGCCAATCATCAGCATCAGCATACAGAGCAAAGTAGTATTCTTAAAGCGAGCAGAGATTAGATATTGTGGACGTTTGTTAACGGTTTCTTATAGTTCAGTGCAAAAAGCTACAATGCCCAGAACCACAATTCCTATCAGAACTGCACTCAACCATAGCCATAGAACGGAATACCAATGAGCGCAAAGGCTATCAAGAACGATAGATTCTCGCGCTTTTTATTTTGATCGATGTAGCTCTCATAGATGGCCCAAAGCACAGCTGCCACCAAACAGGCGATGTAAATAATAAGTCCTGTATTGAAAGGCATGCCGAGTACATTCACAAATAACAGCTCCATCCAGCCGCCTACTGTTACAATTCCCGGTACAACACCATAAAGAACAGCAGCAACCAGTGCAAAAGATATCATCAGAGCCACCAATGAACCCTTACCTTCTACATCGGGGAAACGACGATAGCAGTACACCAACACGATAGCTGGCAGACAGAGAAGGTTCAGCAAATGGACGCCAATGCTCAAGCCCATCATGTAAAATATCAACACTAACCATCGGTCAGAGTAGAGGCTCATCGGCGTGATCTTCCCACTTTAATATAGCCAAAAACACAATCGCTGTGAAAGCAGAGGAGTATGCGTACACCTCACCCTCAACGGCAGAAAACCAGAAAGTGTCAGACCATGTGAGATAAGCGCACCTACCATGCCGCTTGCCTCAATGGCAATTAGCTTAGCAGTAGATAGTTCGCCCCAATCTTTCAGTATCAGTTTGCGCGTTAAGTGCGTGATAGTCCAGAATAAGAACATGATGAAGGTAGTTGCCGAAAGCAACGCACTCATCGTGTTAATCATACGAGCAACCATGCTTGCATCGCTTGCAAAATGGCTAAAGAGGTTAGCTGTTAGCATAAAGAATGGCGCCCCTGGAGGTGTCCAATCTGAAGCTTTATAACCTGTATCAATAAACTCAGGGCAGTCCCAGAACGAGGCTGTAGGTTCAATTGTGGAGCAGTAGGGTGTAGGCAGCGATTAGAAAAAGCCAGCCAACCCAGCACATTATCCACTAATCTGTACTGTTTCATTTATCTGAATTAATAATTGTGTTATTGCAATAAAACAATGCAAGATAATAAAAAGCCTGTATAGCACCGCTTTTTTTACATGTGGTTTTTATATATTTTAGACAATATTATTTTAAAAGTTTTCGTGCGTCAAAAAGCAGTGTATGTTGTAGGCTTTGACGTTTAAGCTGTCGAAGAATTATACAATTCGGGCTAAAGTTTATGGCCAAAAGGGTACACATTTTCTGGTTATTTGCAGCTGTGTTTATGCGGATAGGGTGGTGTTGTGGCGGCCGTAGTATAACGCGTACGACGACCGTCTGCACGATGCGTATGACGACCGTGGTACACGTTGTGCTACGGCCGCAGTACGATTGCCGAAAGCACGTTATAGCACGTGCTTTACGTAATAATTAATTAAAGAAAAAGCACACTGTATGCCAATACGATGTAACGCAATATCTTTCCGATGCTAATGCTGATAAGAGAAATAAAGATATTGCTGCGCATGAGTCCGAGCGTTATAGTAATAGCCAGAACCAATAATGGGTAGAAAGGCAAAAATCCCATCCACGCGCGCCGTAACCAGACATAAACCGTTGTGCGCGGTCGAGGTCGGCTCGCTTTACATGTAGGTAGCGTTCTATCCAATCTAAACGGCCCTTTGTGCCCACCCAGTAGTTGAACATACCACCTGCAATATTGCCCGCTGAGCCATAAATAACAAGCCCTGCGGGTGAAGTCCTGCGGCAAGTAAAGCTGTCATAACGGTCTCGCATGCTGAACGGAATAAAACTTCCTGCCAGAAAACCTATTAGGGAACATGCCTAAATAGCCGTAGTTAATTAAAAATATCGTAGAGGAAGTCCATGGGTTATACGCGGTGATAAATAGTGAAGCAAAAAGAATGAGCAGAAAAAGAGGTTTGAAAGGCGCAGAGTGGGTCAACGTGATAAAATGACCAATGAGGGGTGCCGTGAAAATAATCATCATACTTAACAGATAGTCAAAGTGTTGCGGTTGCAACACAATGAAAAGAAAACAACAAATGTCAAGTGTGATGAAGATTTCGAAAAACAAACGCGTTTTTAATGCGGTCTTGATAGCTATACATCAAGAAATGCACTGTACCTACGAGGGCAAGTAACGTAATAGAGCCAGTGTGATAATGTGATGATAATTGAGTGCGTCAAAGCAGAAAGGCTCTGCGAACTGCAACAGGCCTAAAAAGTGGGTGCCTAACTGCGGGTAGCATATCCATGTAGGCGTAGTAGCGGCTATAAACCAATAAGGAGCAACGATACCTATGCTTGATGCTGCAAGCGTTTTTGGGCTGAAAGCCATGAGGTTTTACAGCCATAAGAATCCAGATAATAGGTACAAAAAGAATTTGTATAAAAGAAAACGCTGGCTGCTCCTAACGCAAAAAGGCGTAAAACACGCGTCCCTGTGGCGTTCTGCTCTTGGTAAGTTCTAAATAATAAAAACCAATGAACTAATAGCGCAAAGCTGTACAAAACCTGTCGTTACCGACTTAAAGAGGAACAATGACATAACAGTCATGACAAGAAATGAGCTTGACATCATGCGGCTATAAACGCGAATGAGCGAGTTTACGTTATTAAGCTCAACCATCATATAGGCTGAAATAGTAAGCATGGCAAGCTGAAGGCCCATTGTTTGAGTAACCATGCCTGTTATAAGGCAGGCTGCAAGGCTGTAAATCGAAACGATTGGCGAAAAGCCCATCTCGATTCGGCGATGGTGTTTTTGTAAGCGTTTTGTCGTGAATTATTCGTCCTAAGAGAAGTAGGCATAACCACCTGCCAAACCGACAGATGGTTATGTAAAAAGCAGATTATAAGTCTTGTCCGATGTCGCGACGGAAGTATTTATCCGTAAAGTTTATTTTTCTGCGCTTCGGTAAAACTCTTTTGTAAGGCTTCGGCTTTGTCGCGTCCGTACGATGACACGGCAATGACACGGCCACCGCTTGTCACCACGTTGCCGTCGTGAAGAGCCGTTCCGGCATGGAACACGATGCTACCATCAATCTGGTCGAGGCCCGTAATGGGGGTATCCTTTTTGTAGGCTTCGGGTAGCCACCGCTTACAAGCATGACGCAAACGGCCGAACGGTCGTCAAATTCAACATGATATTGGTCGAGGTTTTCGTTGGCCACACCTTCGAAAAAGTTCAACAATATCCGTCTTCAGACGTAGCATGACGGTCTCGGTTTCGGGGTCGCCCATACGGCAATTATACTCAATGACGTAAGGTTCACCCTTAACATTGATGAGGCCAAAGAAAAATAAAAGCCTTTGTATTCAATGTTTTCGGTAGCCAGTCCGTTTACAGTAGGACGTATGATGCGGTCTTCAACCTTCTGCATCCACTCTTTTGTGGCAAAGGGAACAGGCGATACACTACCCATGCCTCCAGTGTTTAGGCCAGTGTCTTGTTCGCCAATGCGTTTATAATCTTTGGCTTTCGGGCAGAATCTGATAATGCTTTGCCAGTCAGTCAATACAAAAACAGAGCATTCTATTCCGCTAAGGAATTCTTCAATCACCACTTTGGCAGATGCATTGCCAAACATGCCACCGAGCATTTGTTTTAGCTCTTTTGTGCCTCCTCAAGGGTGGGCAGAATGAGCACCCTTTGCCAGCCGCTAAGCCGTCAGCTCTTTAAAACGTAAGGCGCTTCGAGAGTTTCAAGGAATTTTAAGCCTTCTCGACGGTGGTTCCATCAAAGGTTGCATAGGCGGCTGTGGGTATATTGTGACGCTCCATGAAGCCTTTTGGCAAAAGTCTTTACTGCCTTTCGAGTACGGCGCCTTGCTTAGAAGGGCCAATGACTGGTATCGATGCGGTACAGAGCATCGTTTTTGAAATTATCGTAAATGCCGTTTACAAGTGGGTCTTCTGGGCCAACAACTACCATGTCGATATGGTTATCGAGTGTGAAGTTTTTGAGCGCTTCAAAGTCGTTTGCGTTAATATCGACATTGGTTCCAAGCTGTGATGTGCCTGCGTTTCCGGGTGCAATAAAAGCTTTTCGCACTTTTTGCTCTGTGCAATTTTCCATGCAAGGGCATGCTCTCGGCCGCCAGCGCCTAACAATAAAATTCTCATAGTTTCAGGGTTGTTATTTTTAGAAAGTCGAAGAAATAGCGTGAAATGCGTTCGTGTAAATGTGTTGACTGATGCCCTCTCATATTATGAGGTTCGCCCGGATAGACGAAAAAGTCGGGCTGTTTGTCGTCAAGGATACACTGTTTTAAGAATGAAAACGCGTGCTGTGGGAGCACTAAACGGGATCGTTTAAGCCTATAATTATTTTGCAAACGACCCTTTAAATTCTTGGCCTTTGCTAATAAACTTGTAGACGCGTAGCCTTCTGGGTTATCCTGTGGCTTATCCATATAGCGCTCGCCATACATGATTTCGTACCACTTCCAGTCAATAACGGGACCGCCTGCAACGCCTACTTTGAACACGTCGGGGTAAGTAGTCATGAGGTTAATGGTCATGAAGCCACCGTAACTCCAGCCGTGAACGCCAGCTTTATGCGGCATCAACGTAGGGCAGACTCTTCAGGAAGGCAACGCCTTGCATTTGGTCTTGCATTTTCAACCTCGCCCAAACGACGGAAGGTTGCTTGCTCAAACGCCTTTCCTCTATTCTCGCTTCCGCGATTGTCGACGATAAAAAGCAGATAACCATTTTGCGCCATGTAGGTTTCCCAACTACGACTTCCCCAGTGCCAACGGGCGTCAACGTTGTGCGCATGTGGCCTCCGTAAACGTAAATAATAGCTGGATACTTTTTGTTTGGGTCGAAATTAACGGGCATTACTATGCGGTAATAGAGGTCGGTCTGTCCATCTGCGGCCTTAATGGTTCCGCTTTTTATACTCTGGAACGGCATAGCCTTTCCATGGATTTTCGGCAGTAAAGTAACGTGTGCACTTCGCATTCTCGGTGTTTATAATGGCTATATTGCGGGGAATTTCGGGCGCAGAATAACTGTCTCACCAAATATTTGCCCAGTGCTAGCGCTGTGCTGAATGCCAGCCTTCGCCATCTTCGTCGATATGTGCGCGCTGCCCGTATCCACATTTACTGAGAAAATATTGCGCTGTATAGGGTTACATTCGTTCGAGAGAATAATAACGGTGTGTTTTTCGTTATTAAATCCAACCACATTTTCGACAACCCAAGGACCTGATGTAAGCTGTTTGAGCTGCTTTCCCATCTTTATTAAATAGGTATAGATGGTTGTAACCGTCTTTTCTGACTTTGCAGAATGAACTTGCTGTTATCCCATGGTAAAAACATGATAGGGTGCTGTGGCTCAACATATTTCGCGTCGGTCTCACGGTAAAGCTCGGCTATACGGTCGCCCTGTTTCAGCGTTATAGCTTACCAATTTGCAATCGTTCTGGTCACGATTTAATTCAAAAAGATAAATGATTTTTGAATCAGGGGCTCCACGCTACGTTCGTAAAATAGCGATCGGTAGGGTCGCCTGCTTTCAGGTAAACAACTTTTATCGGTTTGCATATTGTACACACCGATAGTTACTATGCATGGGTTCGCCCTGCCATTGGGTATTTAATGGGCTCGGGTTTTTGCCATTCGCGTACCGCTTTCAGGCTCTTTTGATGGCTCGGGAATATCAACAAGGGGATATTCTGCCACCATACTCTGATCCATTTTTGTAAATGCAAGCAACTCGCCGTTGGGGCCCAGAAGAGTGCCTTTCGTATAACCAAATTCGTCACGATGCACGCTTTGTCCGTAAAGTACATCGCGCGAAGCGTCTGTTGATAGCTGATGGTTTCGGCCTTCTGCGTCAATAACATACAACTGATGGTTGTCAACATTAACGTATGCTGAAGCTTTTTGTCATGGCATTCCAACTCAGAATGCGAAGCTTTTTCCGTCGTTTGCGTCCAAACAATCTTATGTGTTTTTGAAAGTTCATAAGCTCACGAACATTGGCATGTTCAATCATTACGATGGGCTTGTTTGCATAAGGAAATGATGCGTGGGCAAGCGTAAGAACTCGTCCTGCGGGCGAGTTGGCAGTCCATTTATTGAATTGGTCGAGGGTGAAAGAGTCTTTCTTTGCCCGTTACCTTATCAACGATGCTGCATTTCTCAACGTCAAGGTGTACCAATTCGTCGCCCCACCAGGTTGTCCACCTGTTTTTGGCAACCATATTATGGTAGTTCTTTCCACCAAAATTGAGGTCTTCAAGAGTAAATTGCTTCAAATTCTGAGCGCTTGCCTTCTGCATAAATTGCGGGCCTATGAGGCAGACTACGAGCCAAAAAGGGCCGTAGCCATGAGTTTAATCTTCATCTTCGAATCGTCTATTCTTGCAAATTTCTGTCCGTCTCTGCGGCCATTTCCGCCTTTAAAGCCTTTGCCGCCACGTGATTTAAATTCGTTTCGTCCTTTGAAATCATCACGTTTCTTAAAACCTCCGCGACTTTTTCGAACTGCCAGAATCCCATGAATCATCATGATTTTTGCGGTTTTCGCGACCCTTATACGATTCGCGCTCCTTTGAACCATATAGTTTTGATTCAAAAGAATGGAACTTAAAGGTGCGAATATCTCCCTCTTCGTTGGCTTCTTCATTCTCAATTCGTTGCTTGAATTCGCGGTTTGTTTTCTTGAATCGATGCTTTTGAGCCATCTCGCGTTTCTCATCATCTGTCTTCACGATTCCGCCCTCAGAGCGGAACGCTTTCATCTTCCTTCAAACAGAGTATATTTGCGAAGCTCGCACTCTAAGCTGCCATTGTAAAGCGGTGTTTTAATACTTGGCTTGAGACCTATTTGCTCAAAGCACTCCTCTTTGTACGATAAGATCCACGCTTCGTTGCCTCCAAACTCGTGCTTTAGCCTTTCGCCAATCATTCATGATATGTGCCAAGGAGGTTGGGTGTAGAGATGCGTTCACCGTAGGGAGGGTTCATAACGATGAGGCTTTGCGATTGAGGCTTCTTGAAATCCTTGAAATCTTGCTGCTCCACGGTGATGTCGTTTGATAGTCCTGCCGCCTTAACGTTAAGACGTGCAGTATTAACAGCCTTCATGTCAACATCGTAAGCATAGATATGATGCTTTGAATTCGCGCTCCTGACTATCATCATTATAAATCTCGTCAAAAAGCTCTTGGTCGAAGTCTGGCCACTTTTTCGAAAGCGAATTCCTTACGGAAAAACTCCTGGCGAAATGTTGCGAGCAATGAGTGCTGCTTCAACAGCGATTGTGCCAGAACCGCACATAGGGTCGATTAAATCGCAATCGCCTTTCCAACCTGTCATCAGAATGATACCCGCTGCTAATACTTCATTGAGAGGCGCTTCAACGCTTTCCTGTCGGTAACCACGTCGATGTAGGCTCTCACCTGAAGAGTCAAGACAAAGCGTTGCTTCATCTTCGGCAATATGAATATGTAATCGAATATCAGGGTTACTATAGAAATGTTCGGTCTATCACCCGTTTTTCTCTGAATTGGTCAACAATGGCGTCCTTCACTTTGTATGTAACGAAACGTGAATTACGGAACTCTTCAGAATAAACAACAGAATCAACGGCGAACGTTTTTCCCTTTTTTTCGATATACTCACTCCAATCTATTTTGTGAATCTCGTCGTATACTTCTTCTGCTGAACGTGCTTTAAAGCGCTTGATGAGGCTTTTAGTATTCGAATTGCTGTGTGCAGCTGAAAGTTGGCACGGTACATCATAGCTTTTGTCGCCAGTAAACGATACCATGCGGCGGCCTATTTGCACATTGTTTGCCCCAATTGGGTAGCTCTTGGGCCAAAACGGGTTCAAGTCCCATGAAAGTTTTGGCGATGAGTTCAAATTCCATTGTTGTTTATATATGTTTTAAATGATTTTTCTTTTCAGAATGATAAGTTTAGTCGTGCATTGTTTTTGTAGATGGCTTCTCCCGGCTTCATATCCTGCAGCACCCATGTATTTGCACCTACAACGCAATGGTCGCCAATGGTAATTCGTCCAAGCACAGTGGCATTGGCATAGATTACTACATTGTCTTCAATAATGGGGTGACGTGGAATACCTTTAATAGGATTTCCCTCTTCGTCTAAAGGGAAACTCTTAGCGCCAAGCGTGACACCCTGATACAATTTCACGTTATTGCCAATGACACAAGTCTCTCCAATAACAACGCCTGTGCCGTGATCGATTGTAAAAATAGCTACCAATGGTCGCACCAGGATGTATATCTATGCCTGTCTCTGAGTGCGCCATCTCCATCATCATGCGCGGAATGAGTGGCACTCCCATTACAAAAAGCTCATGCGCAATGCGGTAATTCGTTAGCGTTTTAATCACAGGGTAACACGAAATTATCTCTGCTGTGCTCTTGGCTGCAGGGGTCACCGTTGAACGCTGCTGTCACATCGGTTCCAGTATTCTACGTAACTCAGGAAACTTTGCAATCAGTTGTGTTGTGATTCGTTCGGCTTCGACCTTGCATTCGTTACAGTGAATATTCTTGGTTTCACCGCACGAAAAGCATAATCCCTGCCAGAATCTGCTCAGATAAAAGGCGATGTAGCTTTTCAACATTTTACGCCAATTTGATATTGTATTGTATCAATGTTAACTCGTGATTTCCCAAAAATATCCCTGGGAAAAGGATAGAACGTGACAGGTTTATAATCTCTTCAAGGCGCTTGCTTGAAGGCAATGGGTTTCCGTCTCGGTGTTGATGAAAAAGGCCTTGCAGCGATTGGGGGTCTGCAAGACGGTCAATGGTCTCAGTAAGCGTGAGAGTCATTTTTCGGTGGGATCATCTCTTTGTGTCAGTAAAAATTTTAGGCAAAAGTTACTAAAAAGCACGATAATATAGAAGGAATCGCATCTTTTCTTTCCCATTGCCGTAAAGTATAAAAATTACTTTTACGCCAAACGGGAAATCATAGTATGTTTAACCGAAATTTACGATCTCGTTAATACTGTCGAGGAATAACAACAAACGGTTTCGTAACATTTACGGCTGAAACCCCGAATCAAAGTCGAGAGAAACCAAGTTTAGTTGTGGAAATTTCTCCTTTAACTTCTTTTTCTATACCCTTTTGAAACGATGTGATTGGCAATACAACCAAACGGTTGCAGACTAGCTACATTATTTACACCTTGATTCACCATGCTGATAATGTCGCTCGGTAACAGCCAACCCTCGCCAAACTGTGCGGCAAACGATACCACGCCTTTTGCAGCTTCGGCTTCCTCAAAGATATTAGTGAACGGCCGATAATATCGGAATTTTGATGCCAACGCATTCATTTTTCTTGCCGTCTCCATATCAGTTGGTAGATACTTTTCAGCACAAAGTCGGGCATTTTGCTACTTTTCAGTCCCATGTTCTTTTGCGCAATGGCATTCACAAACTCTTGTAAGAAGAAAGGAGTAAGCAGTGGAGGCACTACTTCGAAACCTTTTTCTATAATGCGTTGCGCCAAAAATTGATGGGCAAACGGACTAAACTTTCAAGAAAATTTCGCCCTACAATCCCCACGGCTGGTATCTCTTTGTCGTCGGTTATCGCGTCAAACAGCAAGCGCAGCCTCACTTATCAGGTCCATAATTTCCGATGGTTTGTTCCTGAGAATAGGCTCTGCAACTAGCTGTCGAAATAGTGCTCACGCAGTTGCTCTGCTTGGTTTGCGAACTTACCTTCAGGTCTACGGGCCTCAGCGCTTTTAGTCTGGAAACAGCTCCATGATACATTTTTCGAGATGACGTCACCGTAAAGCAATGACGTTGCGATTATGGGCGCCATCTTCAACCATGGCACATCAAGGTTGTCCTCTTCGCCGTAGTCTTCTCCCATTTGTGTGGCCACACCAATAGTAATAGCGTGGCACATTGCTAAAAGCCGTTTGCGTCATGGCTCGCCTGATAAGCTGCAGTATAGTTGGTTGCGCGGCATTGTCCGCCCTGTCTGACTTCATCACTAACGATACATTGTCAGCATCGTATCGTCCTGACTTTAATGCTTTTACAAAGTCGCCAACTATCAGTGTTGCAGGGTAGCAAACCTCGTTGTTGGCATACTTTAATCCCAATTCGGCACTCTCGGCATCGCTTTGTGGCATTACCTCTACGTCCCAACCGAAAAGTCGACACAGCGGAGGCACAACAGGTGTTAGATATTCTGTAAAAATAAGGTGCGAGGATATGGCGCTTTACAGGCGGCAGTGTTGTATGCGACTTTTGCTGTACGCCCGTCGCTTTACGCTCTTTTTCGCTTTGTTTTTATGCGTTCGCTCCTCATCTTGTTTTCTGTTCGCTTAACGATTCAATAAAGCGAACGAACCCTCAACTTTAAGCTGCCAATGTTGCTTACATCGTCTATTTTTAGCAACGTGTATGGCTTGTTATGCTTCTTCATGATGATACGAATCTCATCTTGAATAAAGCTATCTGGCCCACAGCCAAAGGAAGTCATTTGTACATAATGCACATCAAAGGGCTGCTCAGCACACCATTGTCCCTGCCTTTAATTAGGCGGTTCATGATGCTCATTGTCGCACCAAGCAGGTGTCTCCAGCCCCAACAGAGAGATTCCCTCTTACAATATCGTCAGATATTACGTTCACACCAAGCGCCGCAATCATTTCAGAAAGCTTGTGTTGTATCAGCGGGTCGGTACGGTAAGGGACGTCCTGCAAGCAGAATGGTAAGCATCTCCGTCGCGCCTACTTTGTGCCAGAATTTGTTCCGCTTTCTGTTGTATGTCTGTTACGTAACTGTGCAGTGCATCTTGCGCTTCGGCAAAAAGCCATGTTGGCTTCCTTTTTATTGATGCCATAGCCTTTGAGGAAATGTAAAATCTGTTTTTTGCAGTAACTTCTCGTCCCTAAAGTTGATAACAGGCGAAACAACATCGTTTTTCAGTTTCATGGCACTGCAGAATCACGTCCGAATAAGCTGATACAATAGGGCAGTTATAGCTGTTGGTGTTTCGGCTATCGTCCATAGGCTCGAACACAACATAGGGCATAAAGATAAACTTTGCACATCGTCGGCTCCTGAAGCCAACATATCGTCCAGTTCTTTGTATATGCAGTGTACCAGCTTTGCAGGGGAAACAGATGTTGGTCGCTCATCACAGAGCCCAATGCTTTCTCATATCGATGAAAGTCCGATTCGCTGCTAAGCTTCACCTCGAAGCCTGCTTCGGTAAACAAAGTGTACCAAAAGGGGAACTCCTCGTACATGTTCAGCACACGCGGAATGCCTACGATGCCACGTAACTTACGTGGTTTCTGTCCCGATTTTTCAAAGACAAGGCGTTTTTTCTCCGCATAATTGTGAGGTATAACAATCGAATAATCGGTGATACTTATAGGTATAAATATTTTCGCCTTTCGTGCTATCCTTACCTTTTGTTATTGAATATCCGCTCACATTTTGTTTCCTGAATAGAAATGCCGTCCGCCTGCAAAGTTGTACTTTGTAACAAAGCAATTGTTTTCGCAGCCTTTGCAATTGAGCAGTTGGGTTTCGTATGTCGATGTGTTTAATAAGCTGTCAAGCGTACAGCTTTCGCAGGTACCATACTCGTTTCCAGCGCATGCAGGGCACAACCATGTCTCATCATCTCGGGCATGTTGCTACGGGCTACCTCAGCGCCTGCAAGCAACCTGAAAGCACGTACTACCGAGTCGTTTTTCATGGTGCCACCTTGTACCACCACAATGCGTTGTCCCAAGCGGTCGTTACCATGTAGTTTAAGTACCTTTGTAAAGAGCAATTGCGCACCACCGAGTATGATAACCGAAGCAATATCGGCTACTGTGGCTCCCTCACGCATGACTTGCTTCACCTTCGAGTTCATAAACACGGTGCAACGCGTGCCTAAATCGCAGGCTTTGTGGCCTGCAGGCCATACAGCAAAACCTTATCCACCTCGTAACCCAGTCCTTTTTGCAAAACGTCTGTATGAAAGTTCCGCAGCCCGATGAGCATGCTTCGTTTTGCTCGCCCTACGCTATCTACTGGCTCCGTTTTCTCGAAGATAGCCTTCATGTCTGTCCGCCAATATCGAGGAATAAAACGATACATCAGGGCATCAGGTGTGCGGCAGCACGATAATGAGCCATGGTTTCAATAATACCCTCGTTCAATGGAGGCGGCCTTGATAAGCTCTTCGCCGTAACCCGTTGTGCACTGAGCCCTAGCGACGTGTATGCGCCTGCCTGTTTCGGCTTCGGCTCAGGCGCAGCAATCCTTCGTTTTACGGCCTTGATAGGGTTGCCAGGATTCATGGCGTGCAATGGCTAATTTGTCCTTCTTCGCCTTTGCTGGCACGTGCAGCAATAATTTTTGTAGTGGTGGAAAGCGAATCAACACCAATTACCACCGTTTCGTCGCCGCTTCGTAAAGGGGTAAACGGGGGTAGCATAGCGCTTTTTGCTATCGAGCCACGCCTGATGTTCGTCAGCATTGCTGAACAGCGGTGTCAGGTCTTCGTGCACCTCGCCGTCTTTTTCGTCAGCTATACCACAGCCTGTTGTACATGAATTCTGCAGGGTGGTGGTATGATTGCACGCACAAGAGTGTTTTTCAATCCCTCATGCAGGGCTTCAAGCGTGTGAGGTTCGGTTTTATCAGCACGTAAGCACAGCCTATCGACGGAATAGTTGCCTTCGTTCGCACAATAAAATCGTCATCGGCCATCTTTTAAGTATTCTACGAACGCCTTTCGTAAAGGCTGGAAGAAACGTCAGAGGAGCCGCCACATAGCAGAATGGGCGGTGCGTAAGTCGCACCCACGACTAAGTGTTGTTACCGTTGTCACGGCAATACTATGGAAAAATACTGGCTGCAATGTCGCTCTCAGGTAGGTTACGCGACATCAGGTTTTGTATGTCGAGTCTTTCGCAAAAACGCCACAACGCCGCCATAGGATACAGTCGGGTAGAGGTCATTGCTTTGTCATTTCATCTCGCTGTTGGTACAACCCATCAACACAGACATTTGATCAATGAACGCGCCTGTGCCGCCAGCGCAGTTGCCGTTCATGCGAAGCTCCATGCCTCTGCCCGTTAAAGAACACTACTTTTGCATCTTCGCCACCAATGTCAATCAGCGCTTTTGGCTTGACGGATAACGATGCCGAGCAAACACAGTGGCTGCAACAACCTCTTGCACAAATTCGGCTTTCATCTGTTCGGCAGCCGACATTTCCTACCGAGCCTGTTACGCAAAGGCGCAACTGAATAGGCCGCACAGTTGCTGTTCAATTTCGTCAAGATAGCGCCCCCACAAGCTCGTTAACCTTTGCGTTGTGGCGCTCATAGCGCGAAAAAGTAGACGACCAGCGTCGTCGAGAACGGTTATCTTGGCTGTTGTCGAGCCAACATCAAAGGCCCGCTCTGTATATCTTATTCATGTAGAATATTCTGGAAAATTGAATGCAAAGATACAAAAGAAAATTAAACAGTAGCATGTGCTTTTAACCTGCCCTAAAAAGGGCATGGGGCTTTACAGCACATGGCAAAAGCTTTGATGTGCAAATGGTGAACGTGCGGCTGACGCCATACATTGTAGTGCCGACTGTGATACAGCTCATGGCGGCCGTCGCACAACGTGTACCAGCCGCCGCACAGTCAGCAAATAAAAAGAGGCGAAAGCTTTATGAAGTTAATATTTTGATTACATTTGTAACGTTTAACAATTACAAAGCATGAAATTTGCAGTTATTGCAGCGGGTGATGGCTCGCGCCTTGCTTCGAGAGGGAGTGAGCGTGCCAAAGCTCTGGCTGAGGTGAAAGGAGAAAACTGATTGATAGGCTTATCCGTATTTTTATGGATAACGATGCTGAAGAAATAGTGGTGATATGTAACGATAAAACCAACCGTGTGAGTCAGCATCTTTTGCAGATTGAGGAGGACGGACTGAAAGGACGCCCTGTAAAATTTGCAGTTTAAAAGTAAAAGTACACCCAGCAGTATGCACTCGTTTTTGAGCTTAGCCACTTGCTTGGCGATGCCCCTTTTGTGCTAACTACGGTAGATACGGTGTTCAAAGAGGCTGATGCCGACTATGTGAGCCGTTTCAAACAAGCCGTGAGCAGGGAGCGTACCGATGGGCGATGGGCGTAACCTCGTTTGTATGACGAAAAGCCCTTGTGGGTGAGCACTCGTGAGGATATGAGCATTAGCGGCTTTTTACGACCAAAAACGATGCAGCGTGCCGTTATATATCTGGCTGGTATTATGGCTAATGACACCCAAAGCGTTAGAAACTCTCGCCCATTGCGTTGAGGCTGGTGAGAGCAGAATGCGAAACTTTCAGCGCGCATTGCTGACTCGATGGCTTTCCGTCTGACGGCTTATGCGTTCTCAAAAGGTGTTTGATATTGACCATGTTTCCGGACCTTGAGAAGGCCAACCAATTCCTGAACGATAGGCTTATGGAAGTTACGGTTTTGGCTATTCAGCGTGACGAAAGGTTCTCGCCCCATACTCGGTTGATAAAAGATTTGGCTATCTCTTTTTAGCCGTGTGCGATGAGCTGAAAAGCCGTTTATGTTTGGCTGATGATATACGGTAAGCGAAAAGCTTTATGTTCTGAACCTCGTCATGCCGATATTATCTCTGTCAATGGCTCGTCTCGAAGAGGCTTTAACGCCGCTTTCGCGTTTCGAAGACGAGGGTTCTAAAGTGTTTAATAGCTCGGAAGGGGTGCGCAATTGCAGAAGGTCGGTATTGGCACAGCTGATGAAAACCAACCATATTCCAACGGCACACGAAGAGGGCAACGACGGTTTTTGGCTGAAACGCAATGATACTTCGGCACAGGAAAAGGCCGATATCGTGCTTCTGTCGACGCGTAATGAACTGGATATAGCGTGCCAACAGTTTGCTGAACGTGGCATTACCGATTGGGTTGTGAGCGCACATATTCCTGGCGATGTGATTAAATTTTATGGTGTTGGCTGCCGCGATTTTCGCTTTTTATACCCTGGCGATACGGGCATGTCGAAGTTTGGGCTTGAGGCTTACAACGGCACTCCCCACCATTATGCCTTTGACCACAACGCCCTTGCAAACGAAGTCTTTCGACTTTCGCAGCTGGCCCAAGTGCCTGTATGGTGGCGACGCGATAGTTGATAAAGAAGGACAGATTTTATATTATTGATTTTAACGACTGGAAACTTTTCTGCTTTTCGCCAAACAATGGCACTTGACAATAGCTATTGAGATTATGGAGCAGTCTGAACTTTTATATGCGTGTGAATAATGGCAACATTTCGTGAACTTTTTCAGGCTTCTATCAAGTCGGCCGATACAGAAGAGTGGTTCGATGCTCATTTTAACCATCCTATTGGATTGGTGTTTGTCTGTTCTGGAATAAGTTAGGTGTACACCCTAACGTGTATAACTATTCTGTCGTTCTTCTTGGCGCGGGAGCTGGATTGATGTTTAGCTATACCGATTGGCCACATAATGGATGGGCATTGTGCTGTTAATGCTGGCTAATTTTTGCGATTCTACCGACGGACAGATGAAACAAATCTTTCCGGAGCAAAACAACGTTATTGGGTCGCGTGCTCGATGGCGTTTCGGGCGATGTGTGGTTTGCAGCCATATACATGGGGCTGTCATTCCGTTTGATGAACGAACATATTCCGGGTACGGATACGACGTGGGGAATATGGGCTTGGGTGCTAAGCGCGTTGGCAGGTGTGCTGGGACACTCGCCCCAAAGCTCGTTAGGCGACTACTATAGGCAACACACCTTTTTCTTTTTAAAGGGTAAAGAGGGGTCGGAACTGGATAACTATGCTCAACAAATAGCCATTTACAAGGAAATATCTCGACGCAAATGGTTCGACCGTATTTTCTATAAGAGTTATGCTGGATATTGTAGAAGTCGGGAGAAACGAACGCCACAGTTTCAACGTTTCTTCGCATTGTGGAACAGAGGTAGCTGCTAAACACACGGCCGATGAGTTGGCACCGTTGCGCGACGAGTTTCCTGAAGGAGTAGCCGTCCGCTGATGAAATATACCAATCCGCTGACGTTTAATAGTAGGGCTTTCTTTATTACTACGCAACCTCGTTTGTTGGGTTGTTTTACCGACGATGTGTTGGGACCATGGATATATTTGCTTTTTGGTTTGTGGTTCTTAACCCTGTTTTTATGTGTACATGATGCGCAGTCACGAAAAGCTTTGTGTACGAATGGTAACGTTTGCGAGAACTTGATGCACAGGAGGCTTCAGAATGATTGAAAGGTTTCATCTCGATTACGGTCATGCTGACAGCAGCAGGCTGCCATTGGCAAATGTTACGGGCAGCCTATCAGCGTTGTGAGGTGCCTCGTGACGGAACAGCAGTTTCGTGACGGCTGTGTGTATGGCTGAACGCACGTTAGGAAGTAAAACGCTTACTGCGCCCGATGATACTTTTCGCGTAACTCTCGATCGTTAAGTACAACTCGAATTCGACTTCTGCGCAGGAAGGAGCGTTAAAAATAAGTGCTTTTGAGGCGTCTCAGTCAGGCGGAAAGGGTGCTGAATGGCACTGTTCTGTGTGCAGAAACCACAAAAGAGAGCTGAAATGGTGCTGGAAAAATTGCGCGAAAACTAGAAACAGGTGTTGGTAAAGCAAAGCTTGCGGAATATTCGTACATGTATTAAAAGAGTTTGGCTTTAGACGTGTTTCTTCAAGTCATACAGAGTCGGCTCGAAGTGTGGCAAACCCGACCCCGAATATATGAAATCGGTGTTCAAGAATTGGTTTTTGAGCCAGCCGAAGTGGCTGTTGTGGGCGATAGTTTTCAAAAGGATATGATGCCCGCAAGGACTAGGTGCTGCGCGGTTTGGCTAAAAGGAATGGCTTGAAACAAGAAAGTGTAGACGAAACGATGGTAAACCATGTCATCTGCAGTTTAAACGAATTGCTTACACTGCCTTTTTAAAGGCATCAAAAGCGTTAACGATAGTATCTAATCATCTTATGGTCTGTTCTTCTTCTGTTTGAGAAAGAGGAACAGGCTTACTATAGAATTAGCGTATTTTTCTAAACCTCGTTTTGTGCAAGGAATACTGGAAAACATAGCCTTTCTAAAAGGGCAATGCCGATAAAAAGTAACGAGTATTCCCAACAGCACATCAATAACATAATGATGTCCTGAATAGACGGCTGTCCACCAAATTCCAACGCATATCAAAGCAAACACAGCAACAGTAGCCTTTGATTGCTTTGCTGGCACAAAGCATAACAGGTGGTCACTATAGTATATGCAGCATGCAGAGAAGGTAATGCAGCAAACACGTTAGCATTCTTTCCATAGATGCTTTGAAACACGGGGAAGCCGACAAGCTGGTCAAAACGGATAAGTCCTGCAACGTTTCCGGGGGTGTGTAATATCGGTTTGAAACCATATTCCATCACATACCATGGTGGGAGGGCTGCAGGGTGGATGTAATAGCCGCCAAAAAGCCTAAAAGGTTAACGAAAAAGGAAAGCAAAACAAAATCTAATCGCACCATTTGTACTGTTGTTTATAATACAACCAAAAGCTGAAACCTAAAGGCACAGGAACCCAACAGAGGTAAAAGAAGCCAGCCATTAGGTCAGCAGGGGCACAAATGATGTACGTGAAAAATATTCGCTTAAGTATTTTGTCCACCTACGTAGCTATTCCAAAAGGTTCTTTTTCGAATCGTATAGCTTTGTACGTCAATGGAATTAAATTCATAGTTAGGGAAGAAGCGCATCCAATCGTAACAACATGCAAAATAATCCATGGCGCAAAGGCTAAAGCAAAGCGTCGAGGGCGATAGGCCAAAAGGCCTGCATAAATAATAAGAATGTGAATACAAACACGTGTTGTGTTATGGTTAATCCTGACGTGTGGGTTATACTTTCCTTTTAAAAGCCTTATAACAGTGGGCAATGCGCCAAAAACGCTGTAATGTTGGCCAGAATAGCAATAAGAATCTGCCGCCTGCGAGCCATTGCAAGTTCGATGTGATACCTCGTGATGATTGCGGTAAGCGCTAAAAACAACGACGCGTTCGGGGGCGTTGCATAATGCCTACTTTACATTCGATATTGAGTCCTTCGCACGAGTCTCTGACGTAACTGACCATAATGGAACCAATCATGGCCAAAGCTGGCTACTCCCAGCCAGAAATCTCCATTCAAAAAGGAAGATAAGCACTACGCCAAACAACGAAAATCAGCTCACTATATCGATCGAGTACGGAGTCCACATCGCCCCAAAGGTGGTTGACATATTGCCTAATCGAGCCAATCGGCCATCAATCATGTCAAACAATCCTGCAAAAAGAATAGTGGCTCCACCCCATGCAACGTGGGCTAAAGCGGTGTGGTTTGCCCGCTTGGAACGAGGGCAGCGATAAATAAAGCTGGCAGTAGCCACATGTATTGCCAATAAATCCCAATGTTGTACACTCATATTGGGTACATGTGTGAGTTTTCACAAGCCCCTTGATAAGTGGGTTAATAACGGCGTAACCGCCTTTTGGAGAAAAGTTCTGTAATTCATATACTCATTCGTGCTTATTGCGCAAGCGTAAATTTCGAAAAACAAAGATGCGTTGCATCTGATAGTTCCATGAGTATAGCAACATAATGGCCACAATAGCCTTGATAATGATAAAGTTTACACCAGAAAGTTCGGTGAAAAACCATGTACCCGAAGTACGATAAGATGTCTTACCTACTCTACTGACAGTATTTAGGCATAAAAGATACGGCTTTCTTTTGTTTCTGTTTATCGAATACCCATTGGTAATTGACATAGCAATTGATAATTCCTCCTGCCAGAGCGCCAAAGAAAGAAGCCTGTGCATACGCATAGCCTACGATAGCTGAGACAAGGATAAAAAGACAAGCTAAAGTCGACTACAGACCACTATTGCTGAGGTCTCGGCTTTGCCAAAGGTAGAGCATTTCTTTCGTTAAACGACCCATTGTATGAGCAACTAGAACAATGAATGAGTAAAATACCGGCGATAAGATCGTCGGCTAAAACCCAAAAAAGGCACCGATGCGATGGTCGAGCTTTTTGATGCCCAGGCTTGAGAATATCAAAAACGGGAAGAAAATAGCGCGGCAACAGCATGCCACCACACGCTTGAGCACGGCGTAATTAGCGGTACCCAAACGCCCACCATTTCATCAACAACAACCCTACTGGCCATTTGCCCCATTGAGGCATAAGTATTTTCGTTGCCCATGTGCCGATAATGGTGAAAATACAATAAGCAACGCCGTCAGCCCCATTAATAAATGCGAGCGATTAAAACAACTAAGCCCCACCCATATCAATGTAGCGACAAGGGCTCCAGCCGTTCCTGGCCCCAAGGGCCAATAGCCAACGCCAAAAGCTCTGTAATAATTTTGGCAGTTGTATTTCGTAAATTCATACCTCTGCAAAAGGTATATATTTTTCTTTTCTGTGAATTAGCGATACACATAGCACACGATATTTTCTATATATCGTAATATATAGGTAACTTCGCCTCACGCAGTATATCTGTCTGCCCTCATGAGGAGTGCAGCTCCTGTCTGCAAGGAGGATTGAACAGGCTGAAGGGAGGTATGTAATTGATAGTTGATTCAAAGTTAAAATGTTCTTTCAGAGGTTGATGATTCAAGATTTCTTACAACCATTTTATTGATGCTTTGTACATCAATGATTCGCTTTAGAGTCAAAATAAAATAACCGGAATTATTGTTGATGCTGACGATGAATACGCTATTCCGTATGCAAGCGTCTCATATAAAACCATCACGTTGCTGTGTCATGCGACGGCGAAGGTAGGTTTACCATTGATCTTCATGAGGGTTGGGTGCTAACGTTTGAGTGCGGTAGGCTGTGAGTCGCAGGTCATGTTGATTGACGGAAAACGTACAGAACTAAAAGATCGCTCTTAAAAGCGAGACAGAAGAAATTGCAAGAAGTCATCATCAAATCGCGTCGCGGTCGTTACTCGAAAGAACAATCCGGCAGTCGAACTCATGCGTAGAGTGATTGCGGCAAAAGAGCAATCGCATTTAGAAAATCGATTATTATTCATATAATCGATATCAAAAGATAACCTTTGGCGTGAATGATCTTTCAGCCTGACGACCTTGAGAGGGGCATTTTTCAAGCGTTCGCCATGGCTCATTAACCACATAGAGCCGTGTTCTTACGACAATAAGCTTATCCTTCCACTAACAGTTAATGAGACGGTTTCGCAGCATATTTATCGTAAAAACCTCAAAACGAAGAAGGAAATCATCAAAGGGACAGCAGAGCGATGGCATTACAAAGTATGATTCAAACGGGCGAAGTGGCGACAGAAGTGCTAAAGGACGTCTTTACCGATGTGAACATTTACGAAAATTATATTCGCCTTCTCAACACCCTTTTTGTATCTCCTATAGGCGAGACGGCTATATCTTTTATCGTTATTACATCGCTGACACGGTGTATGTTGACCGTGATTTATGCTATCATCTGCAATTTATACCGAATAATCAGCAAGATTTCGGATTCCGTGGTGACTTATATGTGCTGGCCGATTCGACACTTCATGAAGCGTTGCGACCTAACCATACCCAAGAAAAGCGATGTAAACTTCGTCGAAAGCATGAAAATGAACAGGTTTTCACCAAGCTTCCCAATGGAGAATGGGCGTTAACTACTGATAATATGATTGCTGAGATGAGCTTAGCAATCTGTTATCTAAAGCGATTTGTGTACGAACGAGCGCTTGAGCGATTATTCTTTCGACGAAATACCTAAGAAACTGTTTAGTGGTGAGGCGAAAGTAAAGCGTGAAAATCGAAGCCATGAATCGTGATAAAGCCTTTTGGAGCAAATACCGTACAGTAGAATTGACTAAGGCCGAGTCGACAATGGACAACTTCATGCGTCGTATGGAGCAGTCGAAAAACTACAAATGGGTCATTACTGGTGCTAAGGCTCTCATTGAAAACTTTATGAAACATCGGCCGATAAGGATAAGAATAAGTTTGATATTGGCCCAGTTAATACACTGATTTCGTCGAATTTTGTTGACGGTATTCGCCTAAGGACAGCGGACGCACCTCTGCTCATCTTAACCCACACCTGTTTTTGGACGGGCTTGCGCTTATGGAACCAAGAGCCATAAGCATTATTATACTCGAAAGTACCTATAGCTTCAACAAAAAGCAGCTGGCGGCCTTCAGAGTTCCCTCAGAATAGCATTACGTTTGAGACGACTTACGACGTCATGTCACCCACCGACAAGTTCCTTCTGCATGTCAGGACAACGTGTTTATGTCGTTCCGTGCAATAAAAATAAACCAGCTTTACTTCTATAACCGTCAGAACTTGCGCTTTAGTTTTGAGTCGCCATGGGGACTTCGTGTCAACGGAGGCATTAAAGCTGAAAGCAATGAACCTACGGGTGACTTGTCATTTCATGAGCAGCAAACAGCACTTGGTGCCAAAATACGTACAACGAGACTGTGTCGCTGGGTTTAAAGTATCAGCCCGGCGTTACCCACATCAATACAAAAACAAAGGCGAGTGCCTATCAATCTTGATGCACCCGAGTTCGCACTCCACCCATACCATGGGTGTGAAAGCTTTATTGGGCGGACAATATAAGTACAATTTAACGCAGTTTTCGGCTTATAAACGTCAGTGGTTAGGCAGCTGGGGCTATGTGGATACGCATGTAAAGGCTGGCGCTCAGTGGAATAGGGTACCTTTCCCATTGCTTATTATGCCACCCGTTAACCCAACATACCTCCAGTCTGAACAAACATTCTCGTTGATGAATAATATGGAATTCCTCACCGATAGGTATGCTTTCTGGTCGGTTACGTGGGATATGAACGGCAAATTATTGAATAGAGTTCCGCTTATTAAGCGCTTAAAATGGCGTGAATATATTGCTTTCAAGGGAATGTTTGGTCATCTTACAGACAAGAATAACCCGTTCTTGCCACAGAATATGACCAATACGACCATGTTCCAATTCCCTGCAGGTAGTTACGTTATTAACCCACGAACACCTTATATGGAGCTTGTGGCTGGCGTTCATAATATATTTACAGTTCTTCGGAGTGTTGTATGTGCATCGTTTCAACTACGATAACCATGCCAACGTTAGTAAAAAGCGGTGTCCGATTTAACTGTACGTTCTCCTTCTAAAAACGGCGTACGGGATATGCAAATTCTTTTAGCTGACAAACGGGATATTACACGTGCTGGACTTCAATACGTTCTGCAGCAGGAAGGATTTGCGCAGCATAAAAGTGGTTATTGATAAAGCAGAGCTTATATTTGAGCTTGAAAAAGGAACCTGAATCACTGGTTATTCTCGATTATAATCTGTTTTGATTTTTGGCGATAGTAGTGAGCTGTTCTCCAGTGCCCGATTTAAACAGGTGCACTGGGTGTTGTTCAGCGAAGACTTGAGCAGCGATTTTCACGCAATATACTATCGCAAAACCGAACGGTTTTAGCGTGATTATGAAAGACTCGCCCATGATAGAGATTCGCGAAGGACTACGATTTGCGTTACAACATCAGCGCTTTTATTTGTCAGCATGCTGCAAAAATTGTGTTTGCAGCACAACTGGCATGAAGAGCGCGTTAACTTAACGAAAACCGAAACCGACGTTCTGATTGCGATAGCACAGGGGCATGACAACCAAAGAAATAGCCGAAAAACGTTTTTCAGCTTTCATACTGTCAATACGCATCGGAAGAATATTTTCCGCAAATTGGGTGTCAACAACGTACACGAAGCCACAAAATATGCGCTTCGTGCTGGCTTTAATTGATGCTGCCGATTATTATATTTAATCTTTTCAGGCTTTGAAAGCTTGCCTTTTACCCATTTAAAGCCCATTGAATGGAGCAGATTGGCAAACTGTGTAGTACTTTGTTCAGCGCTATTGATGTTTTGCTGTGTAATACATTGTGCTTTCATGGTTTCTTTTGCCCTTATGGTCAGCATGGCTTTATCGGTTTCGCTCCATTTTCCGCTTTCAAAAACAGCGCGTGTACGGGCTTCGTCCATGAAATTATCGTCTAAAAGTTGAATAGGCGGCAACACAACCATAACGGTATCGTGGTTAGTTGTGATCCAGTTATCACCCGTTTTACTGAGGTCAATGCCTAAACGCAGGGTGCCATAATACAGTCGGGTAAGCTGGTCATCGCTGAAAAATCCGTGCCTTACGGTATCTATCAGCTCCTCGTCAGATATAGAAAGAAACTCCCATTGGCCTATATCCTTCAGCTTTTTGCCTTGTACGGCGGTTACTTCAAAACGTCCCTTAAGGCCGTTATTGCTGTCATCGTCCCGCATACACATGCTAATAGCTATTGTTGACAAAGCAACAACAATAATAAACGCTACAATTTCAGCGTTGTTTTTCCGGAGTAACGGTGATAGGGTTTGTATGATGTTTTTGTAAGTTTTTCATAGCTGTAAGGTTTATTCGATGTTTCTCAATCAGTTTGACAATTCTTTCATTGTCAATCCATTGCGGAAATAACCTTCACATCTTGCTCTTGATAGCCCATTGCCGTAACTATTGGCACCAGTTGGCGTGCTACACTGCTTCGAGCATCTTCTAAAATATTGAGTTTTGCCATGCTATTGATAATATCTTTACGTCCTTGTTGCTCAATCAACATCAGCTCTTCGTCGTTAAAATTGCTACGAAGGATCGATACTTTTTGTACGATATGCGTATGGTCAATGTTGGTAGCCGTTAGCATTACTTGCAGGATCGGGGAGGACAATCTCTACTTTTTGACCGTTCCGCGTAATGTATCCTTGCTAATTTTACTCAGGTCGACATAGGGTTTTAGCCGTAGCAGTAACCGGAATAGCAACACGGCGCTGCCTAATGGAAGGCCAATTTTATACACTTTGTTCAGAAAATTGAAACTAAGACGACGCAGGGTCGTCGAAGATAATAATCTTTCTAATTTTTATATTCTGAGGTATAAAGGCGTGAGCAAAGGTTTATTTGGTTCACCATTTGCGCCGTGGTGTCGATAGCTATTGTGTTATCGGTATCCTTGTCCGACTTATTATTGCTGCATGCTCCTATCAGTAATGCAAGCAAAAGTAATGAAAATAGTTTACGCATCTTTATTTTTATGAATCTCATGACAAAGATAAGAAAAATCGGTACTTTTATTATCTTTGCACATATTAACCAAATAGAGTCTCTATGTGGTGTTTTTGAACATCAAATTATGGGAAAATTTTATCGTACTACAAAGCCAAATCGTAGTTTTTGTTTGGCTTTTATTTGTGCTACTGACTTTATCGTCGTGTAAGACAACCAGCAATGTCATTGTGTGAAGAAACCCGTTGAGGTAAAGTCGAAAAAGCCTCCAGAAAATAGGCGATGCCACTTCTGTAAATACGGTAAAATGGCAGGGCAATACTTATAAAATAGAAACTTCAATCAAAGCCAGACACCACGCTTCCCTTGGCTTCTGACAGCACTTCCGAGTTCTATGATAATCGCGTTAACGTGCGTATTCTGCGTAGTGATGGTTCCAGAATTTTCGCAGGTTCGTTTTACAAAGTCTAACTTTTAAGTCATATGTTGACGAGGAGCTATTATAAAAATGGAGCATTGTTAGGGCATTGTATTCGATAAGGGTTGTTGGCAATCAGCTGCGCTTTGCAGCCAGTGTGAAACCCCCGATAAGTCGAGGCGACGAGTACGTTCCGCTTGTGCTCACTGTTAATAATTTGGGTACAGTGTCAGTTTTCTAAGTACGTTGCAACCGACGCTGATGATTCTGACATTTAATTCAATTTGCTTTTCAGCGTAAATATAATTGTATTTATGCTGAAAAAGTAAAGTCTTTCATTGTGTTCAACTTTCAAGCTTTTCATGTTATTTTATTTGCCTTTTACTGTGTATTTTAGGGCAGAATTAGTTTGACAGTTATATGCAATTTACATCGTTGTTTTGACGGCCGTGATACGCATTGTGTGACGACCGTGGTATAACGTGTACTACGGCCGTAGTACAGTGCGTGCGGCGGCCGTCGAGACGATGAACAAAAAGGTTGTATAGTAGCAACGATGGTGGTGTAACGTTTTGAGCAAAGGCCCGTAATTGGCGACTTTCCAGCCATTTAGCGTTTTTAGGCCTTGTTAAAACTACACTTGTGGAATATTAATGTTGCTATTGATGATAGATTAAAGCTTCTGAGAATATTTTGCCATGTTGGTCCAGTTGCAATAAAAATATAATATTTTTAACTTTTTCATTGTTCTTTAATGATATTTTCTTTATATTTGCCCTATCTACTCGTTCTACAACATTGTGTTTTATGAAAAATCAACTTGTAGGTTTCGTCTTGCAGGATATCAGGGTATCCACAGTCGAGCATTCAGAAAAAAGTGTTGTATTAATTTTGCAATGCTTTCATTTGATGCTACACAACGTATAACTTTTATTTACCAAAGCTATGATGCGGCTGATGCAACAGCTTTACCAATTGTTTGCAAACGTATATTCAACGGGAAAGCAATTACGTCTTAAAACGTGCATATAGAAGGGTAGAAGAGTTTGTACACATCACTATTAATTCCTAAAAATCAATCTGTTATATACATAAAGAGCTTGCTTTACTTCCTGTTCACGTGTGAAAAGTTTGTTCTTTTATCGTATTTTTATTGTTCACTTGTAGTTTTATTATTTTTATGGAGAAAGCAAAATTATTTTCTACTCAGTTTGCTCATGTCCACAGCATCGACGGTGTTTGCCCAAATGAAAACCGTGAAGGAAACGTTATTGATGACAAAGGAGAGCCTGTAATCGGTGCCGTTATTAAGGTGGAAAATGGAAAAGACAGTAGCCGTTACTGATACAGATGGTAACTACCATCTCGCTTACAGGGTAAAGGTAATATTACGGTTTCGGCAAGTTGGAATGAAGGACGTTCATTACGTAGTTATTCCGGGTCATAACGTTGCGGTAAAAATGGGTATGGATACCCAATTAATCGACGAACTTATAGTGGTAGGATACGGTACACAGAAAAGTCATCGCTTTAAAGTAGTATCGAAGTAATCAAAGGCGACGAGATAATGAAGCTTCCAACAACCAATATTGACCAATCATTGGCTGAGTCAGGTGGCTGGTTTGTCGGTGATGTCGCTTACTGGCGACCCAGGCTCTCCACGCGAATCAAAGCTTAATATTCGTGCTGTCACAGGTGCTACAGCCTCTCCTTTGTTGGTGATAGATGGCGTTCCGCGCTTCTCTGATACAACAACCGAGTGAATTACGCCTTTCTGACTTGAACCCCTGACGACATAGAATCAATTTCAATATTACAAAGATGCGGCTGCGGCTGCGGTGTATGGTGTACGCGCTGCCAATGGTGTCATTCTTATAACAACAAAGAAGCAAGGGCGAAGGAAAGTTCATGCGAACTATCGTGGGCAGTACAATGTAACTTCAGCTACAAAACTGCCTAAGTTTCTTGATAGTTATGAATATGCTAGCTTTATAACAAAGCTATAGAAGGAATGAGTCATGTATGAGGCTTTACAGATGATGAGTTAGAAAATGCTCCGTACTCAGAGTAATCCAGACCTTTTAGCTAATTCGAATATGCTTGATTATCTGAAGAAACATAGTCTCAAAGACTTCATGCATAATGTAAGTCTTTCAGGTGGAAATAAGTTTGTTCGATATTATGTTTCAGGCGCTAGCTGTAATACAGGCTTGTATAGTGGCACGGGAACACGTCGTTTGGAACTATGGTGCAAAGCTCGACGCAACGCTTACTCAAGGCGCAACAATGAGTCTTGACTTTACAGGGGTTCGTTCGCATAATAAGAATACTAATTATACTACAATTGAACAAGCTTTACAGTTACGATCCTACGCAACCGCTTATTCTAAGTAATGGCGAGTTGGCAAGCGTGAGTGAGGCAACCCTCTTATCAGCGTTTTTGGACGAGGAGGCTATGTTGAGAATACTATTAATGTCATACGCTTGCATTTGAGGGTAAATTGGGAAGTGCCTTGGGTAAAAGGTCTGAGTACCTATGCGCGCTTTACGTCAGATAATAACACTCATATCTAAAGATAAATTTGAAACCTGTGGCGCTATAAATATGATAAAAGCAGAAGCCGAAAACAAATGCTTGTCAAGGAAAAATTCTATATCTCAGAATGCAAAAGGTAACGATGTTTAATCAAGATCAATTCATGGATAATAACCTTTATGAATTGGGGTCTTAATTACGACAATACATTTAAAAGCGTCATCGGGTTACAGGTTTGTTGTGGCTAATTATCGAGTATCGTCATCGCACCTATATACGGCAAACAACGATTTGCCTGTGGTATTTATCCAGAGATGTTGGTAATGCAACATGCAGGCTGAGTGCGCACATGGAAACAAGACTAAGATACAACGCGAATCGTTTGTAGGTCGATGCAACGTATAAACTGCTAATAGATATTTCATAAAATCAATTTCCGCATTGATGGGTATAGTGCTAGTTTCATCGAACATGAGATGGGCTTTCTTTCTCTTTTTCACATCTTGGATTGTAACTAAATGAGCCTTTCTTTAAAGAAATTGGAAACCAGATAGCATTGAGTAACATCAAAATGCGCGCCTCCAACTGAAAGCTTATTGGGACGCGATGGAGGGTGGTAATGATTAGCAGCTGTTGCCCACTTGTATCTATTCTCCTGACAATGGCTATAATATGGGAGGAATGCGCTACCCTGCCGTTCAGCGAGGGAAGTTATCCAAATCCCGAATTAGAATGGGAGAAAAGTCGTGATTATAACTTTGGTCGTGATCTCGGTTTCTGGGATAATCGTTTGGTTTAACGTTCGAGATATTATTAGCGATACCGCACAAAATCTCATTACGGCGGCTCCTAATTATCTTTATCCTTATTTCAACTTGGTAGCGTTGTTTCTGTACCTTATATGAATTATGGAAAGATTAAAGCTTGGGGATACGATTTAACGATAAACCATCGCATATAATTCTATTGGTAGAAACTTCCGTTATATAGTGCTGATTTTACATTTGTCTTTGGGCCGCGACAAGATTCTTGATTATGGAGTGGAAACCAACGAATTGGAGGAATTTACGTCAGCAAAAGGCCTTTCAACGGAGGGAAATTTTTGTTTATGCAAAGCTGATGGCCTTTTTCAAACACAAGGAGAGTTGACGATGTCTCTATGATCAAAATGGGTTCATATCGTGGCCAAAAACTATGGCGTCAAAAGCCTGGTGATAATAAGTATAAAAGATCAGAATGGTGATAACATTCTGGATATATTAACGACGTGTATTCATGTGAGAGGCTTCTTCTTATCCGATTTTAATTATGGATTGAAATTAGTATATAGAATGGAAGGTTTGAGCTTTAATACCATGTTCCAAGGTGTTGCGGGATATAAGCGATATATCCAGCGAAGTGTACTCTTTCGGAGAGATAATACGTTGCAGCGTTTTCCAGACTATCATCTCACAGACACTTGGACTCTGACAATCGTCGATGCTGCTTATCCGGCGTATTAAGGTGCACCATCAAGCGAGTAATAACGCGGGTGAAAGTCTACTTTCTGGTTGCGAGATAACAGTTTTATGCGTTGGCGCTATGTGTAATATTGGTTACCGTTTGCCCCAAATCTGTGGAGTTGAAAGCAATTGTTAGTAAGCAATATACAACTGTCGTTTACTGCCAGCAATATTCACGCTTGGAGCAAGCGAGCATATGGATCCAGAGTCATATAGGCTATCCTATCCAGCGAAGCTATGGTTTCAGTGTAGATGTGGGCTTCTGAGATGTTTTACTAGCAGAAATTCGCTATGAGATATGTTCAGCATCAATTTCTGTCGGTTTGGCAGCGATGGCTTTGGCTGCAACTTTAACAATGAGCAGCTGCGATTCGCTTATTCGATGGCGCACCATAGCGATAAACTGCGAGTGAAGCTTGTTTGGCCAGAGTGAAAATTTGCTTGACGAATATACGATGGCATGAGTATAAGAATATGAATAATGGTCGAGTTCGTGATGTCAACATCGTCTTTCTTCGGCATGAAATATATGTCGTATATTACGCCTGCTTTCTACACTGATCACAAACCACTTATGTGTGTGTCAAACTGGGTAAACTCTGGTGTGGGAGAAGAAATTGCATCAAGGGAAAGCACCATTCTTCTTTAGCTCACTGCAATCGTTGGAAGGCCTATTATATTCTAAATTCAGAACATCAATCTTGTATTAGAAAATGCCGACAAATTGCCGAGTAACAACAAGCAACGTGTTTTGGGCAGAAGCCCACTTCTTCCGATGCTTATTATTATTATATGCTGATGCAGCGGTACGGAGGCGATGCTAGCTTATTGATCATAACTACGACCCTCTACGCAGACTCTGAACGCTTTCACGCGCTTCTTACGGTGAAATGGCCAAAGGATTTATAACTCGTGAAAGCCGACTTGGCGGTAGAAGCAGTGGCGGCTTAAAAGCGATAATCGTAACGTTGGCCGTATTGCGAAAAGGGCAGCTCTTATGCTTAGGCAAGACCTACTATTTCTGGGTTGGAAGTCACGCAGTTTCAAAATAAATCGTGAGAACTTTACAGCTGTACCTACTGACAGAAGTCAGAGTTTTATGCAGAAGGCTGTAAAGAACCTACAAGGCTGTTGATGATAACCAGTATAAACTTGTGCCGTATAGCGGAACCACAGAGTCGGCAATAGCGAGAGTTATCACCGATCTCTTCTTACAACATAATAATGATGAGACATATTAGAATATCAGCTCGGCGAATCAAAACTAACAAGCGAGGGCCCATACGCTTGAATCAGATAGCTGACTCTTGCCTGCTCTTACTGTACACGATGCGCTTATTGTCCCGCAAAATCATGGCACGAGTATGGAGATGCGCGATGGCAGAGAACCTATGATCCGCAGAATCCGTATAGCATCGCATGACATCGTTTTCTGTGCTAATGTGCTTTACGATGGCACAACGCATTCCCGTGATAGTGTAATGGTACATGCGTATGTGTGATTGACGCTAGTGGAAAAGAGGTGGCACAAAGTGGCATAACAAGTATGGCTGCAGGGCGCAATAACGCTACAGTCGTACAGGATACTTCATGCGTAAATTTCTTGATCCAGATCACATGCCACGTACCAAAGAGAAGAAGGTAGCAATCAGAACTATCATTTGGCGATATGCTGAGAGCTGCTTCTTGACTGTCTGCTGAGGCTGCTGGGAGGCGGGCGATGTAAGGTACTGCGTTGCAGAAGGAAGGTGAACCTTGTGCGCCAACGTGTTGAGATGAATCCTACTAGCATCACGTTAAATGATATTTCTGAACGAACGTCGTGTTGAAATGGCTTTTGAAGGAAAACCACGTAACCGGGACGAAATACGTTTAGGGCGGCCGATTCAAAAAGCTGGATGGTTCAACCAACCCCTTTACGTTTGTGAAAATTGTATATCAAACAGGCGGAACCAACTAAAACTTATACGACGGCGAGATTATGGGCAAGCAAGCTGCCGAGCATTGCCTTCCGTGATAATCGATCAGTTGTTATTATCCTATTCCGTGCGGACGAAGTACGTTTCGAAGGCATTGAACAAAATGCTGGCTGGCACGAGAAATAAATGAAAAATTAAGGATAAGCCTTCCCTATGTCTTGCATTATAGGGAAGGCTTTTGTATTAAAGAGGCAATTCTGTAAAACAGACAGAAGGGTTTTATGTCACCATTGCTCGTAACTTCCATCAGAGTTATTTGTTTGAATATTTTTAGTTAGTGAGGCGGGTTTTCCTATTCGATATTGGAAGCCGTAAAACTCCTATTCATCAATCTGTTACTCACATTTCGATGTGAGCGTTGTTTTCATTACAGGGTTCTGTTCCGTGTGACGGCCGTGATACGCGTGTGTGACGACCGTGGTATAGCGTGTACTACTGCGGTGGTACGTGTGATGCGGCGGCCGTCGGACGATGAACCAAAAGGTTATAACGAATGCGCCCTTTCGTCGATACGTGTTGTACGAAAGGGCGTAAAGATATCTATCTGTAATAGGGGTATGGGTGTGTACCAACGTAGAGGTTGTATACACCTTTTGCAGTTCTACATCTTCTTTAATACCACCTGCTGACTTATGCAAGTCGTATGCGCAGTCAAAGCATATTGAGCACCTGACTCGAGTTTGCTGCAGAGCATTTGCTATTGTTTATATGTCTTTTGGAAGTTAATAACCAGTTTGCCATCGCTTGTTTCAGCCTTGCTTTCGAAAGCCTACAGCCTGATTATCAACATGGTTTGTAAGCTTTTGAGAGGCTCTCTGCACTGCCGCTATAGCCTGTGGAAGTCTCAAGAGTAAGTGTGACGGTATAAGTGCTGGGATGAGTTGTAAAACTAATATCCGCATCGCGTTCGCGTTCTTTGCCCTCGATGTGTTTTGTGGTCGCTACGAGCTGACTACTGAAACGACAAGGTTTTTACCGGCTTTTCTTAACAAGGCCATCAGTTTGATGGTCAGTGGTATGGGTGAAAGGCGTGTTGTGCGCTTTCACCAAAACTTGTTACTTTCGTTTGGTTTATTTTAACGGGTGTTTTGAGCGTGATAATGTGTTTCCACTCAGCAGTCTCAGCTACATTTTCTTATCGTATTCGGCTCGTTCTGCGGCCTTTAGCTTCTGTCACCTTTCTTGAATACCAAACAGGTCGCAAAGGTTTAATGTCAATGTGACAGCTCATGCTTTAGTAAAGTTCTTCAGCAGTGAGTTACGTCTGAAATTACGCCTATGCTTTTCATCCTAACGCTTTCCCGTTCTGTCAGTGCAGTGTTGATCGTGGTTCCGTCAATAGATGCGTTAAATTGTAGCGATTCTCTGCGTTATCAGGAATGCGTTACTGCTTGCTAGCCTAAACGCATTGAATGGGCCTTTCTGGAATACGATGATGGTTGGTACTTACTGCGTCACGATTTTGACATGGTGAGGGAATGATGTTTGCACTTCAAGCCTGGCAAGCTAACGACGCGCGCGTTTTAAGCATAATCGTCAAATGTTGCATCGCTGTAATTTATGAGCTTATCAAAAAGGTTCCGAGATAGCTGTTTGGCGGTAAGGCCGCGTTAGTATGCGGATACTTTTAGGCGGTCCGAGCATGCCGCAAAGAGTAGAGTATAGCTGCGTCTTCGTAAGGACGTTTAAAAATGAGCATATTCATAACCATATAGTTGTAAACATAGATCAGCTTTCTCTTCATCGCTTCCTAATGTTTTCCATAGCCTTAACCTTACCTTGAAAGTATTTTTCCAGGAGATCCCTTATTGTTATTCTCGCAGTGCAGGCATCTTCCTGAATTGCTGCTGGCATCTGGGTTGGCGTGTAGGCCGCACGTTCTTGGGTATGCTCGCGAATTGTATAGGCCAAGAAAGCAACATCAGCCGATGTATAAAGCATAATGTGAGACCTGTGAAATAGCATTAATATGCGTAGTCAGGTAACGTTTTATTGGTGTCTTTTACATGTGCATCAAGCGTAATGTTGTCATCTTTCATGTCACTGCTATGAAGTCGGGTGCGCCGATTCCATGGTACGATATTGTGTGCACAAACGTTTGTCAATAGTACGATGATTTTGATAGTCAAGGCAGGATATCATGTCTGACATAAATATGGCTGGGTCAGCGTTTTCTTCTTTTTATCTTGTAGAAATCGTAAACAAAGTAATCAATAAGGTCTCCGACTTGCAGATCCAGTGTACAGCAAGCTTAGCACGTTTTGCTTGATCCTTCTTACCTGTCATTTAGCTTCTTGGTACTCGTCGCTTTCTTAAGACGCTTCCTTTACCGTTCCGTTTGGTTTTACGAGCCTTTACGCCCAATATACGGTACGGTGATCTTCACGCAGAGCATCGTTAAACGTGAACGAATCGTAGGTTCGAAAATCGAAAAGTAGAAATGCTTCTCTAAAGCGGCTATCGTTTATTTTAATCAGGGTGAGCGCTTGGGATGTGCTTTACTTGTGCTAGCAGGACTGGTGACATATTAGAAAGTTAAACTCTCGTCTGATCAACAGTTAACTCGCCATAGCGAGACCAGTGCAATGGCCGACTCGTTTTATGTATTGAGCAGGAACTTCACGATTATTGAGATTGTAGGAGGTTCTTTGCCCAAACTTCTTGTTTACTTCTTTGACAAACTTTAGATAATCGTTTTTGTCCAAAAGGCCATCATTAACGAAACAACGATGGACGAAATGAGAGCATAATCAGTAGTTTTTCATAATCAATAGGGTTTGATTGTTGGCATCTCAAAGTGTATATGTTTACAAATTATAGAAAAGGTTCTGACTACTTTGAGCACTACCTGCTCGTTGCACATCTTTCATCTTACTTAGCCTGTACAATTCCATTCAGGAATATTAGCCAAGAGGAATACGGCGCGATGGTTGATTTGCATCTTTTGATAGAAGATAATAAGTAGTGTCCTGTGTTTGCTAAATCGGCGAGTAGGTTCCTCTGGTGTTGTGAAGGTTGCCTTGAAGATGGCATGGGTGTTCTACCTTGTAACCTGCAGGAATAGTGAGGTAGAAAGCTTGACGGAACCACATTACAGCAATACAGCGAAAATAGAAATCGTTTACGCGTGCAGTGGTATCTATTCTTCCTGAAAAGAGGTTGTTATGTGGATTTAACTCCAATGTAAATTTCGTTGTCCATTTTGTTGCTGCTGCTTGATGATCAACGTCTCCCTCAAAGTGTGCCCATTCCTTTTTCGTTGCATCTTGGTTTGCTGTTTGCATTGGTGACTGTCATGCTGTGCGAATCTGAGATTGAGGTTGTTGGCCAGCGGGTCGTCTATTCTTGTTTCCGGCATCGTCAGCAACACTCCATAAAACCATTCCTTCATATCGCCACGAAGATGGTATGTGGCTTTTCAGTGCATGCGTGTCCGTAGGCACGATACTGGTATGTTAAGCTGTCGATGACATATCCGACTTTGAGTGGGGACTGTCTGTAATAATGGCTTGTCGCCATCAAATACCATGGCTTGCGAACCTTGTGTGGCTTGTGTATATGTTATTATTGTGGTATGCGTTTAGCAAGTGGCATCAATATGTATATGTTTTGCCTTTGTAAAACAGGTATGCATATAACGTGGTTGGCGCTGAGCTAATGTAACAGGAACGTCCACTCATTTTAAAGTTTATTTCGTCCAGTGCCAATGTCGGTGAAGTCGAGCATCAAAAGCCTTGCTCCTGAGCCAGTGTGAGTTATGTAACAATGCGTGCCTTTTGCAGTCGCCACAGCGCTTGCAGCAACACTTTCCTGCGGAGTGTCAGAGGCGATGTCCCGAAATACCTGCTTCGACGACGACATATCTGATGCTGCTCTTGAATCGGTGACAAGTGTGATACGGTGCTTCTTCAGTCTTGCTATTTTGGTGTTTGCTTGTAACGCGAGCCTTTATGTTGGGTATTGTACGAGTCGACGTTTTGCCATATCCTTCGACCAAGCACATAGCGCGACGTTAACGTCTTGAAATGAACCAGTAATGAGCGAGATAAAGGGTAAATATTTGATATTAGCGGCATTTGCTTGTCGTCCTTCATGCGTTTGCGTTAACTAACGTTAGCTAACTGCAAACTTCGCCTTCCGCTGTGGTTTTGTGTTCGGTTTGATACCAAAGCCATCGAAATTCATTTCACTTTTATTTACGTGTCCCGATAGTTTGCTGGGTATAGTAATGGTGATAGTTTTGTTTTTATTGAAGTAATCTTCAAAGCCATCTTTCACACGCGTAAAGTATTTTATATCCTTAAAAGTGCTACGTTCAGGAAGCGTACAGGTTTTACCTATTAATGTATCAACTTTTAATAATACGTGACTTTGGTGTCGTCATAAAAGCCACATTCTCAGGTGTTATGTTCTTGTAGAACTTCTCTCACGGCCTGAAACATCCTCTAATGGATGAGATTCCCCATAGAATACAGCTGTTTCAGGGTATACAATAGAGGTGGAATTCGACTCGTAGACTATCTGTGTTCTTTCACTGTGGTTTTCGTTGGCTATTTAACAACGTATACTGTCTCGTTACATTCTGAAATAAGAATCTTATCGTCCCATTGCTGTGTGGCGTGAGAGGTGGCAGAATATGGAATAAAGAGACGAGCAAGCTGCATACAAGTGGTTTGATACAGCTGTTCATGTGGTTTTGAGAGATGATACAGTTTGTATTCTTGTTAAATTGACGCTGTTATTATATTCTGTTATAAGGTAGGAATATAATAAGTAAGTAGCTGATATCTGTCATGATGACAGAAGCAAATAAGTAACCATATTTCTTTCCAGGAATAACGTTTATGAATATCCTTTTCAAGTAGATAACTAAAGATGAGAGATGATACAAAACAAATATATATAGCACCTCTTCTACATTTATTTGTGGAGATGAAGTTTCTTCGTTTCAATATTTCAACGTTTGCACATGGATATGTATAAGTTTTCAAAGCCCTTTCGGAGTCTTGTGAGGTTCGCATAAAGCCTTATCAAACTCTTTGGGATGGTGCCCAATAGAGCAGATATTCACCAAGCGTTTGCAAAGAAGCTCGGCAGCAGAGGTCAACAGCTTTCTCGCGAGGAAACATTTTACCAATTACTGCTTCCCAGGTGAATCAAAATCTTTGTCCTCCAGCACCCATAACACCACGACTCGTCTGCGCGCGAACCTTGCATCACTTTATATCGTATATTTTCTTCAGTACAGGATTCGTGTTCAATAATATTTCCAAGCTTGACGAAGAGGCTTTCATCATTGCCTGTTCCAGGGAACATATCAGTGATAATAGGCATAATCTCCATCAAACTCGTGTGCCTAGAAGAAGATCGTATAGCATGATAGACTTTAGAATTTAGCCATTTTAATAGCATCAATTGCACATTCGTCCACGCTGTGTTCCAAAGCTTCCGCCACAACGGTTCTTGGCATGTCGAGGATTGTCAGTTGTGAGGAAGACCGTATATTACGGGAATGTTTTGAACGACATTAAGATGTGAGATGCCGTAGGATTTTACCTTGACAAATGTAGTCAAAGTGTTGGTGTCTCCGCGAATTACGCTTCCTAAGATAATAACAGCGTCGAGGCGTCGTTCTATGCATTTGTTGCGCACCATAAATAAGCTCAAAGCTGCCAGGCACGCCTAATGTGAAATATTCTCCTGGCAGCGTTCCGTGCTTCTCTAATGTGTCAACTGCGCCTTTCAATAGTGCATCGGTGATCTCTGAATTCGATTCAGAACAACGATTCAAAAGCACATATTGCTGGCGTCAGGAACTTCGATGGCAGATCGTAATCAGAAAGATGATGAAGAGCTGTGAGCCATGTTTTTGTTGGTTACGTTCAATGTATTTATCAATATCGCCACTTTTGAACAAGCGCAGAGTTAATATACTTTTTCTTAATGTCCTGATAAATTTTCAGGAGCTTCCGTCCTGCTGTTCTGGCTTTCAAGCAATTCTCTGCTTGAAGTAAGAAGGTTGACAGCTATTGCTTGCACCGTCTTTAACTAGTCAGCCTTGCTAGCAGCATCCTTTAATTTGCTGATAGCTTTGTCAATTTGACCAACGTGTGCATACGCATTGCCAAGAGCTGCTGTAGCTGCGGGGCTTACAAATGCATCGTTCTTAGAGAAATCTTCAAGATAGTTGACAGCATCTTGCCATTTTCCGAGGTTAGCATAACAAAGACCAGCGTAAAGATTAGCTAAATTGCCAGCATCGGTGCTACCATAATCCTTGCAATTTTTAACAAAACCTGCATAGCCTGCGCCGTCACCATTGAGAGCTTTATCAAACTGTTCAGCTGGAAATACTCTGACCACGTGCAAGAGCTGTGCTAGCTGTTTGTTTTCTGACGAGGGCCACTAATAAACTCTTTATAGCAGAAGCCTGCTACAATAATGATAACTGCAAGTACAATTGCAGGTGTTTTCTTGTTTTCGATGAAGACTCTGACTGTAAAAGCGTCGTTAAAAGGTTGTCTTTTCGTTTTTGTTTATGCCATTATAATTTGATGTTTTTAGTTATTTTCGTATAGATGGTCGCAAAAGTATTAATTTTTATTCTATATATAGATTAATTACTTGCTTTTTCTTTTTCATTATTAAAACAAGTAACTTTTGCACGAAATGATATCCAAGAAGATTTCCATCATCAATTATAAGAATATTCGTTCGACTGCGCTCGATTTCTCAAATAAAATAAATTGTTTATTGGCAGTAATGGAGTAGGAAAGACGAACGTTTTGGATATACATTTACTGTTATCGTTTTGTCATAGTAGCTTCAGCAAATATTGATAGCCAAGTAATTAATCACGATCAGGACTTCTTTGTTATAGAGGAAATTTTGTGACTGATGCACAAGACTGAGGAGAATATTTATGCGGGTATGAAACATGGCAAAGCATAAACATTTCAAGCGTAATGGCAAAGAGGTATAAAAATTTTCCAATCACATCGGTTTTGATACCGTTAATTTTTATATCGCCCTCAGACAATAGGCTTGTAGATGGCGGTGACGATGAACGACGTCGATTAATGGATGTGGTTATCTCGCAGTATGATAGGCAGTATCTTGATGCTTTAGGGCGTTATAATAAAGCTTTACAACAGCGAAATGCTCTGTTGAAAATGGAGCAGGAACCAGGTGCTACGCTACTTGATTTATAGGGCAGGAAATGGCTGATGCTGGTGAAGAGGGTGTTTCGAAAACGAAATGATTTTGTAAAGGAAATTATACCAGTATTCCAGCACATTTATGAAATCATATCGGGAGGACACAGAAAGTGTCCTCAATTATATATCTCACTGTCAGCGTGGCTCGCTTTTGGAGGTTATAAAACGTGATCGTTTTAAGGACCGTGCGGTGGGATATAGTCTTCATGGTGTCCATCGCGATGATCTAGAAATGCTAATTGAAGGATTCCCGATGAAGCGCGAGGGAAGTCAAGGGCAAACAAAGACGCTGGTTTTAGCTTTGAAACTTGCACAGTTTGACTTGTTACGGAAAACTTCTTCTAACACAACTCCATTACTTTTGCTTGATGATATTTTCGATAAATTAGATGCAAATAGGGTGGAGCAAATTGTAAAGTTGGTTTCAGGTGATCGTTTTGGTCAAATATTTAGTACTGATACCAATCGTGATCACCTTGATCAGATATTGCAACATAGTAGACAGGACTATCGCTTATTTGATGTAAACGATGGTGTAATAACACCTCGTATATCTGTGGAAATGTAAAAATAAGGTTTATGTTCGAAGCGTGAGTAAGTCAATTAATGATATTCTGCACACAGTTTTTGCGTAAGAGGGCTCTGAACAGCTTTACAACGAAACGATTGATGATGCTTGGGATAGTGTGGAGGCCAAATGGTGGTTCGTTACACACAGGAGAGTTTATAAAAATCGAGATTTCGTTCGTTAAAATTACGAATCCTGCCTTACGTCGGGACCTAAGCATGATGCGTCAACAACTTACTCGTCGACTGAATGGTAAGTAGGCTCTTCGGTTATAAGCGATGTGAGGTATTCTAATAATTAAATTTCGTCGTGAGTATACAGTTCATGGGTATGTCACGAACATCAATAAATATATTTTCAGTATTTGGAATGCGAAAACATATACCTATTTTATAAACCTTGAGGCATGAGTTTTAACTCCCTATCATAATATACCTTTCCATGTCCAAGTCGATTCCCTTGTTTGTCAAAAGCTACTCCAGGTACAGTGCAGTATCAATAGTGTCATAATTTTTGAATGACTTACAACAGGTTCAAGTATTTTGTAGGGGCCTGATTCAATCAACTTATCCTCTCCGTTGAAGGGATAAGTTCAAGTAGCTTTCATCTATAACCTTAGGTAGAAAACTATTTTTGCCTTGAGCGTGTAACTGCTTAACAAGTTTATGAGTATCGACTTCGTCTGGCATCGAATAGTAAAAAGAAAAACGTGTTGGCTTTGCTTTACTATTTCATAGACTTTAGAACTCGTGTAGTTATTGATTCGGATCGATGATTAAGTTCTTCTTGTGAGAACATTTTTGCGTAGCCGAGATCTCTTTTCTCCAGTTCCCTTTTTGTCCATTTAGGTTTTCCATAATGTGAAAAGATGAAACCCACACTAATATTTCAAATATGCAACAGTTTATTGTTGGTATTGTATCAGTGTGGGGTTTATAAAGGGGGCGTTTATATAGTTTTATCGAAGTGGCAACTTGTTAGTGTTGACGCACTTGTACTTTGTTGGTTGAAGCCTTGTTCATTGTAGAATTGGGCTTCTTTGGGAATGAACTGTTGTTGCAGAAATACACTTAATGCTTTGCAGAATAGCCGCATCATCAAGGTTAATATACTCATTAGAGTGCTTGTTCGTCAAAGCATATTATAGATGATTCGCGCGTTTATGAACTGCTCAAGTAGCAGTGGCTCTTTTTAATAAGTAAGGTTGCGACGTTGCAATCCACGCTTATCAGCATAGACAACAAACTGTTCAACAGTGTTCTGTCTTTTCAAATAATTAGCCAATTCAAGCATTTTTTCTTGAATTCTTTCATTTTTGACGGTTATTGTCCGTATAAGTAAAGGCGAGACTGTAAGAATAAGACCATTCATGACAGCTTCTTTATAATGATGAGGGTCATGTTGGTGGTATCTTCTGGAACAGATATCCAGGCGTTATACCTCCGCCACCATGAAACCACTCGGCCTATACTGGTATGGTATTGGGGTCCTTTATGTTTGATGCTATCTTGTGAAGTATTCTCCCATGCTAAAGCGAGAAACAGGTCTTGTGCGTATTCTGGGTCCTCGCCATCTGTATATGGTTTCTATGCAACAGCCTGAAGGGGTATAATATCTTGCAATAGTTAGTCGAATCATGCTGCCATCAGGGAATGGAATGTTGTTGAACAAGTCCTTTCCCAAACGATCTACGTCTATAATAGTGGCTCTATCATTATCCTGCATTGCATGCGAGAAAATTTCTGCTGCCGATGCAGTTCCTTCCGTAATTAATACAACAAGTGGCATAGTTTGATAAGCACCATGTCCATCAGAAAGATGATCTTGACGTGGAAACGACGACCTTTTGTGTAAACGATAAGTTTTTAGCGAGCAAGAACTCATTCGCAATCTGAACAGCACTTTGTAGTAGTCCGCCTGGGTTGTCACGAAAGGTCAATAATCAGGTTACTGAATCCTTGTTGCGTGAATTTGCTAAAAGCGATAAGAACCTCAGGATAAAGTCACCAAAATTCTTAATCTTAATATAGCCAGTAGTAGAGTCAAGCATGTGCGAAGCTGTTACCGTTTTTGTAGGAATCTCGCACGTGTAACCGTATATGCAAGAGGCTTTGTCCCATATCTCAATACTCAATCTGTAACGTAGACCCTTGCGGTCCCTTTTTAAACGACACGTGCTTCGTCAGTAGTAACTGTTTTGCCAACAAACTTCTGACCATCAACGCTTATAATTTTATCGCCTGCAAAGGCAAACCCTGCCTTTTTCTGCTGGTCCATGATTACGTTTTGTGCACGAACAGTATCCTGTCAGATTGTAAATTCAATGCAACACCTGAAAAAGAACCTTTCAAATCATCGTTTGCTGCCTGTACATCTTTTGCACTGATATACACAGAGTGAGGATCAAGGTCAACAATATTTGAGGAATAGCCTTGTCTAGAGTGAATCGATGTCAACTTTATCCCACATATTGGTCGTCGATGATTCTCAACGGGTTGTTCAATCTGTTGCTTCATTGTCGATGACAGTAAGTCGATTGCCAGAAATGGTTGGCATAAAAGGGCCAATCACAATGCCGATAACCATACGCAGCGCCATCAGCAAGGGCATAAACCTGTTTTATTATCGTTTTTCATCTTACCTTAATCTATACTAACATCAGTTCTCAAATTCTTATTCTCTCTTATTGATCGTTTTCTTTCGAAACAATTTCATTCATATGAAAATTCTGCTTCGATACCAGCACGCTCAAGAAGCTGTATGCCATCATCGAGTCGGTATTTCTCTCCATATACAACGCGTTTAATACCCGATTGTATAATCAATTTTGCACATTCTATGCAGGGAGAAGCCGTAACATACAGCGTAACCTCATCGCTATTGTTATGCGAACCTGAAATTTCGTAATTGCATTGCTTCAGCATGTAACACACGTAAGGGGCGTGTAACTTGGTTCTCATCTTCGCAAACGTTCTCAAAACCACTGGGTGTTCGTTGAATCCATCGCTGATAATCATCTTGTCTTTAACAACAAGAGCACCCACTTTGCGACGTTGACAATACGAGTTTTTCTGCCCAAATAAGGGCCATGCGCAGATAACGCTCGTCAAGTTTCTTAAGTTTATCTTCTGATTCCATTTCTTTCTAATAAAAGCGTCTATTGTTGGTTCCTGACCACCGGAAGCGTTTATAAAGCGTCATAGGGTGCTCTGTTCCACCGCGCGAAAGAATATTGTCGCGAAGTGATTTAGTGCTGTTTGGGGGTCAAAAATACCATTCTTTTTAAACATGCTGAAAGCGTCAGCATCAAAAGCACTTCTGCCCATTTATAGCTGTAATAGCCTGCAGCACTAGCCTCCCGCCATAATGTTGAGAGAACTGCACAGTCATACAGTATTAGGTAGCTGTTCAGTGATTATAGCCTTTTGCCCATGCTCTCAAAAGGGAATAATATCTTCTGTAAAACTCCTTTGTTTGTGTATAGTATGCCATGTCCAGCAATCCGAAACTTACTTGACGCAAGCTTGCATGCGCTTGCAGCAGTAAAATTACGGCTCTTGACAATGCGCTCAATTAATTCATCAGGTGAGGGTTCTCCTGTTTCGTAATGCGTGGCAAAGGTGCGCGAAAGAGTCTTTTCTACAGCGTAATTCTCCATGAGTTGCGAGGGGCATTTCAACAGCAAATCCCACACCATTTGTGTAGAAAGGCTCTCAAACCTACTATTTGCCTAACATGCCATGTGGCAGATACTAATTCATGCAGAAAAGTCTCAACTCCCTAATAATATTAATAATGCAGGCTTTTGTTCTGTAGGCTTTATGATTCATCACAACACTAACGATGAGGGACCGATATTCTGACCTTTTTATTGATATATTGACCTTGCAAATTCTGTCATCCACGCACCGCCTTGTTTTGACTTCTCGTGGATAGAAATCCAGCATCGAAAACAGCCAGATAGCTACCATCTTTGTCAAACACTTCGTAAGCTTTCACGTCAGAATGGTACACAGATGTTTTATTCTCTTTAAATGTAATACTAGTATAGCCTTGTTGCCGGGCCAAAAACACCTTGTATCACCTTGTCAAACTGGAAATAGGACGTAACATTTCTGCATCAAGGTTACCTTTTCCATCTATAATTTATGCGAATAAAAGCAGAATCCCATAGCTGAACTTTTAAAATCAGGTCCTTCCATAGCCTTAGCCTTCTCCTCAATAGCTTTAACTTCTTCAATGGCTGTGAGTTTATATGCATCTATTAAAATCGTCAAGAAAACATAAACATTATTGGTTGTGTGCTTACACCATTCTATGTTTTTAAAACATATTCGGCATAAGTGTCAGAAAAGCCTAATAATTGAGCAATTTCTCGCCTTATATTAATGAGCCGTTTACATATCTCAAGATTGTTTTTGGTCATTATCATGTAACCATTCATTATTCGGAGCCATATACATTTTTCTCTCTCAAATCGCGTTGAGATAGAGTATGTCATCGCGAAATGGAGAATAGCTGGGAAAAAGTCAGTGTAAAGACCCACCCTTCAAAGCTTTTTATCTTTTCGCTGTTTGCGCAGCGTACTACAGCTGTCTCAGGAAGTCCACTAAGTTGTTCCTTGTCAGTTATAGTAATGTAAAAAGCCTTATTCTCTTTTAATAGATTTTTGCGAGAACTGCAGCGACAACATACTGGCCTCTTCTGTCAGTTTTTCGCAGTTGGTCTTTACCTTCTTCGTCTAAAAGGGCACCCTCTACGAACAAAAAGCATCATATTCTTTGTCAAGCAACATCTGCTCTTCAGGTGTTAGTTCACGGTGATTTTCGTATGCTACTTTTACCCTTGCGAAGAGTTTGGGATTCAATACAATGTCGTTCTCATGCTTGGTAAGTATCGGACTTAACTTTTGTGCGAGTTCCTCCATGCGCTCGTTAGTCTCCGCGCTCATGGGCGGGAAAACGTTCGACACTCTATCAAGAAGATCATAATAATGTTCTCCTTTTGAGTTATCTTCTCAGCAATGGTATTATCAAACGTGGGTTCTTCTGGATTATTGATAATTTTGTCTATCGCTTCATTGTCGCGACGCATGCCTTCCGAAAGGCTTCTTCATAATCCTCAAAGTTTATCTTATTAAAAGGGACGGTATCATGAAGTGTACCAGCCAGATTCCATGAAAAGGGTTCTTTTCTTTCTTGGGATATATTCATGCTATACTTTCTCTATATGTTTATGCAAAGATAGCAGATTGAATACGTTTTGGCGAATAAGTAAAAATTTAACTTATCCGTAGTGGCTAGATAGTCTTTCAGTGCGTCAATGATGATTTGTCCTCGACTAAGAGTGATTAGTCCGTGCAGTTTATTCAGTTCCTTGAAATAGCTAAACGACTGGTGTGTAGTTTTGGTCGCTAAATACTGCATCTTTATCTTGAATATGCCAGCAGGGTGGGTACAGGCGCATGGTCATAAACTGAATAATATCTTGCGACAATTCTTTGAGCATAGTTTGCCATGGTTCATGCGCTGCAGAGCAGTAGAGATAAGACTAGAAGATTTGGTCTGAAAATAAAAAGAATTCGATGCTAAATTCAGAACCTCATTCTTATCAAGAATAATAAAAGTTACAGGGTGAAGCCGCTGTATATGTTCGTGTAAACAATTGCATGCGACCAAAATATTCCGTAACTGTGAGTACCATGGGACCAGGTAAAAAGCTCATGACCTCATACGCATAGTCGTCCAGCTGACGCAATGGTTTCTACAATTACCATCAATTAGCATGGCCAAAAAGTCCATTTGTTACCTTGCCCGAACCACAATCTCTCCCTTCGGCAACTTTTTCTGAAGTTAATTTAGTCTTGCTAATAATCTGCTCCAGTTCGTGTCTGCTCATGCCCATAAATAGGGGGAATGCGTGGTAGCTTGTCGTACAGTCGAGAACCGTTCCATGGTCTTTATTTTAGAATTTTTCCTTTCATCGAGGGTGAGAACCACACCTTATTTTTCCTTTTTGATCAGCATAAATAAAAGATAAGCCAATAGCTCAGGATGCTCTTTTCAAGTACCGTTTTGCCTTGTCAAGTCCATTACCATAAACGGCTGTAGCATAGGCGTCTGCCTCTGCGCAGCTGTTGGCTAATACGGTTGCCGATAGTATATATTGTGTTGAACGGGATAACCAGTCTTGGGATCGTGGTATGCGCATATTTCTTACCTTGGCATAATAAAGTTGCGGTAGTTGCCACTTGTGGCCATTGCTGCTGTCGGTAACATTGAGGGACTGTTTGTAAAAGCTTGCTGTTGCTGAAGCAGAATCATCTTCCTGGTTTCGTCCGCCTATGCCAAAGGCGCTCGCTCTGGGCTAATACCGCTGGTTACAATCTCCCCACCAATCTCAATATAAAGTTGTCAATGCCTTTGCTTTTAAGAATTTTTGCTACCACATCAGAGCCATATCCTTTTTGCAATAGCTGAACAATCAGAAAGCATGATTCGTGGGTAGATCTTTTACCACACGGCCGCGCAAGCTTCACCTTTTGGTAACCAGTTAGCTGTTTAAAGCGTAGTCAATAGACATGCTTGTTAGGACTACACCGCTCATGAAACCAAACCCCCATTCGTTAACAACGGTGCAACCGTAATATCAAAAAGCCCATCTGTTTCTCGCGATATTTGCTCAGCAAGTGTAAACACTTCTGTAAACATGTTGTCTAAACATTACATCGCGATTTTGGTTTACTTTCGAAATAATGCTCTGAGGCTCAAAAAGTTGACAACGCACATATTCATCTCCGCTTCATTATCTGAAGGTCAATGTCCTTTGATAGGTAATGTCTACGTTGTTCCGAGGTAGAATCCGTGTTATTTTGATAGGGAGTATTGATGTTGTTGGGCTATCACAATAACAGTACCGACAACTAATAATATCAACAATGGAATTTGCCATAGCAAATTACGGCGTTTGATGCTGCTGGTGTTTGGGGAGTGGAATTTAGGGTGTTCATAGTTCCAAAAATAATATTGAAAGTTCCACAAGACGTGAAGAACGTATGTCGTCCATAGCCGGAACATACCATGTGCTACTAATTCTCCGTCATCTATGTACAATGCATCTTTTGTATCTTACCGTCCATCCTAACTTGAAAGCGGACCTATTATTTTAGCGTCAATTCCTGCCAGCCTCTATAACCAATGATAATGTGCACTATGTTGTGATGTTTGAAAGGAATTAGTCCGCCCCATAAGGTCAACGACATCAGGGTGTTCGACATCAAATTTATAATAAGTAAGCGCATATCGCACCTATATACAGACGATAAATATCGTTTTATTCCTCATCATATTGAAGTCGATCAATCTTTCCGTATGGTGCTGATGTTTTAAATGAGGTTTCTGTAGCTTCGTTTTCTTTCATTACTCGACCCCAGCCAGCCTCAATTACAGGAAATACTTATGCTTTAAGTTTTACCCTTGGAAGCCTTGAAATCTGACCATAGCTCAGAAACTCCCCATTTGAATTAGGCCTGCAGCGTCGACGCCTGCTTGTACCACGAAACAAAAGGTATTGAGTCGTCAATTTGTTTCATGCGTAAAGCGTTCCTGCTCAGCCTTTATGAGGCGAGGTCTGCTCGTCTGTGCCTGCACTAGCTAATGTGCCTACAAGCAGAATCGACTAAAAGGCGATTCTCTTTGAGAAGATGTTGAAATGCTTGCGTGACGCATCATAGTCGAATTTCCTTATGGTTGATAGCAATTGAGTCAATGGCATGACGTGTAGCGGCAGTGCCTGTAATGATGTGGGAAGAGATTCAGCCCACAGTCAGTCGATTCAAAATGAGGACGATTTGTTTTTCTGCATCCATACTGTGTCTTTGTGAAGTCAGTATAGAAGATATAACGTCTTCGATCTTGTGAAAAAGCTTACAGGGAGATGACTTTCCAACATTATAGTCTTTGTTTAGCACAATCGAATCTTTCTTCCCTTGACGTGCTACGGATATCGGTCAGCGTGTCGTTGAGGTTTGGTAACAGGCCCTACAAAGCTGGTGGTGGCATATACGGTATTGTTCAGAGGCAATCGACCGATGAACAAGCAGCTATAAACACAGCAACTATAAGTGCTACGAACGGTTTTTGCGCAGCGATGATAGGCGTTTATTTTTCATTCTACTGGTTAAGCGTTTCTTCTATTTGATAGTCGTTGCGTTGCGGATTCTGTCGACTTAATGGGTCACCAATAAAACCGGCAAGGAAGAATTGTGAGCTACTATCCAATGCGGTGAGCGCAATAAAACACGATGCACGTGGTTTGAAAAAGAAGGTCACCATGGGTCCCGTTACACAGGTTTATAATCTTGTCTATACACTTAGCCAGCATGGGCAAACTAGCAATAAAGAATATTGCACTGTAATTGGCCAAACACGTGCATGGTTTCGAGATAGTTGAGGAACCAGAGCGTTAATAAGTCAAGATAGCCGTTAAAGAAACGGTTTGATACAAGACTTCGAACTGCCGATGTTTGCGTGCTGATGTTGTACAACCTTCTCGCAATGCAGTTGAACCCTCATTCTTTGCGAGGGTAGGAACATATCGATGCATCTCACCATACACTTCAATATTTTTGATAACATCATGTTTATAAGCCTTTAAACACAGTTAAAGTCGTGCAAATTATGTACGCCACTTATTTTACGAGCTGTTGCATTGAACGTTTGGTAGGAATAGTTTTGGATAACGGGTCATACCTGCTTATAGCCTGAAACGGGTCGTATTTCTCCTCAACAATCATGCGATAAAAGCTCTGGAATTTCGTCAGGCGAATCACTTAAATCAGCGTCCATCGTGATTACAACATCGCCTTCTGCCTTCTTGAAACCGCAGTATGGGGCGGGGCTGCCGTAGTGCGACGAGGCGATGCCTTTTACGTTCTCGTCCTTGCCTGCGGTTGTTCAGTACTCTCCATGAGTTGTCGGTAGAACCATCATTAATGAATATAATTTCGTAAGTAAAAGTGGTTCTCCTTCATCACACGCTGTATCCATGCGTGTAGTTCGGGCAGTAATTCTGCCTCATTATAAAAGAGGTATAACAACAAATATGTTCATATTTGTTTATTTTATTTCTGAATTTGTTTGCCTTTACGGCATGCAAAAAGCTGCTCAGGTAAGCTCATGACAAAACCAACTATAAGTTTTGCATCATGAATGAAAAGGCTTCTAATAGGTGGAAGTTCAAGCATGAGATCTCTTGCAGCTTTTAAACTCTTGTGCAGTCATTCCCTGTGCCGGTAGGCAGGTTCCAAACTTTCATGCCGTTTGAAGCAACATATTCATTTGCACCATTGTCAAAAGCGAAGGTAGCTATGCTGTATGACGGAAAGCATAGCTGCATAGAAAAAGTGTATAGCGCAGAGCGCCCATGCACCTAAACGACATGACGCCATCAAGTACATGATTGCGAAAACGCGCAAGCAAATAGCCTACAAAAAGGAGTGGCTGGGCAGAAGGTTGCCACGGCGACGTGGAACAAAACAACAGCCAGAAAACTAACGGTCCACAGCAAGGCAACAAGCCACCGTATTGGCGAGCGAAAACCTTTAACTACTACAAGAGCTGTAATGTTATTCTATATTTTGCAAAGTTAAACATTTATAGAGAACGAAAAAGTAGGCTATTCGAAAATTATGTTAAATGCTAATGATTTGCACTAATGGTTGCATAGGTTTTGCAATATATATATTACTGCATCCGCAAAAGAGCAACTCTTTCTAAAATATGGGCAAGTCTCCTACGACCAGCTCCTTGAGAATCCCCAGGACAGGAATGTAACAAGGGTACTGGTTGTAGCAGTGCGATAGGAACAACGCCCACCTGCCTCTAGCTCAGTTGGCCCAGAGCACGTGATTTGTAATCTCGGGGTCGTTGGTTTCAGATCGACAGAGGCTCTAAAAGAAAAAAGATGATTGTATAATAAGATGGAATGTTGAAACGTCTAATATTCCATCTTTTTATTGATATTATTTACTTATTCTATTTGCACTGACACCGTTTCTGGTTTCTCTCTCATCTTTTTGGGTTTGCTGGTATTTGTTTAAGCCTTTTTCTTATGATGAGTTTGCAACGGAATGGCTGTAGCTTTTGCACTGTATGGTTGAGTGTACGGCGGTCGTCTTGCGCGCATATGGCAGCTGTGGTACGTTGTGTTGCGGCCGTAGTACGCGTTGTATGGCGACCCGCCATACAGTAAACTCTGCTGCCCTAAAGTCGTAAGCATAATATCGTAAAAGAAGGTGGCACGAAAACATGTTGTTGTATGCTTTTTCCCGCGGTGATGTGCTGATGTGTAAAAGTGTTTAATTCTGTTTGTAAAAGCAGAATTAAGATATATCACGCACGATATTAAGTTAATTAGAGTTTTAAATATCACAACTAATCGCTACGGTATTATTTTGATTCTATATCTTTGCCAGCAAAAAGAAAAGACAAATGGCATACGAACAACTTCAACTACAGAATCGGTTATGCTTTGGGCTATGCGGCCCAGCAGGCTATGCATAGACCCTATGAGCCTTATCTTTGCCGCTTGGTGACACATATACAGTATTTGAGTGTTGATGGTGCTATGAGAACACGATGAGCAGCCTGTGAATGATAGGTAAAAGCTGTTGTTGGCATTAATACAATATCGCCTCTCATCAAGCGCATGGAGAAATATGGACTGCTTTCGCGTCGCCAATAGCCAGATGATAAGCGCAAAACAAAGTTGTTTTCTGACGGATAAGGGAAGAGTTGCGTGAAATATTGCATCAATACCACAGTGAGCATGGCACGACATAGATGATTGTGGTATAAAAATCCGATTAGTATGATGCTTAATTGTGCAGTATTAGAATAATATAATTAAAAGGGTTAAATCATAGAGGTTGCGACAAATTTAAAAAGAAAAGAAGAAAGAAAATGAAAAGACTATTTTTATTTAGCATTGCTATAGGGTTTTATTGGTTTGACAAGCTGTTTCGAACGGCAGTCAACAATCAAAGAACGAACAGTATCAACTCAGCAAAACACATGAATGTAGAGAGACTTACAGCTGAAACGTTTAATGAAAGTGATGAACTATGATAAGCATCAAACGGTGGGTTTTTGAAGAGGCCGCCCTGCTATCATTGATTTTTATGCTACAATGGTGTGGTCCTTGTAAGCAAAGTTGCTCAATTGCCCGAGCAGGTTGCAAATGATTACGCAGGTAAAATAGACGTATATAAGATTGACGTTGATAAACAACAGAACTCGCTGCGCTCTTTGGCGTGCAATCAATACCTACACTATTTTGTTTGTCCCTAAGGAAGAACTCCACAGCGTGTAAACGGTGCGATCGCCTCGAACTGGTTTTTGATGAGGCTATCAAGCAGGTGTTTAAAAGATGAAATAATATGACGAAAGTTCGATGGTGTAACATCGAAGGAATAAGGTACGTACTGTTTTATTTGAGAAAAGATAATACATTAATATTATAACACGGTTTCGGTTTTCTGTATGAAGCCGAAACCTTTATAACAGTGGATATGAAAGTAAGAACAATATTAGGGCGCTTCCTGTGGCTGCTGCGATGTTAAGTCAGCCTGTACAGGCGCAAATTTCGTTAGACAATGTATTGAAAAACGTTGCGGGACAAGCAGGAGACGTCGAACGGTTCTTCCGCAAAAGTCCGATAGTATTACATCAGCTTTACAAGCATTTTCGACAGTAAAGAAAATTGCGAGCCGAAGATTTTGGTTTGGCATTGGAACTATACCGAACCTGCTATGTGTTTACAGCAGCAACTTCTTGAAGAGCGCCAGCGGCGAAAAGTGAGCATCGGTAGCTATTGAAAAGAAAAGCACTAAGCACAGCTTAATAAGTATGGAATTAGAAGGGTTCGATAAAGATGACCTTCGATAAGGACGGAAGGAGTTCACGCAAACAGTGGCTGGAAAGACGGTGAAAGGTGCTTATACAGTGAGCGGTAGAACGTGCAAAAGCTATCGTTTGGTGGCGTGGCTGAGGCAGTTCCTTGGCACGACACAGATTCAAGGTAACGACCCGCCTTCTCATTGTTATGGACGCCACAAAACTGATGGGCTATATGAAGACCTTGGGGCACTTGGCGAAATTCTACGTTGAAAACAACCTCTTCTCTTTTGGGGTCTATGGACGGAATGTTGTGCGGTTTGCGTCTTCAAGTGAGGCTGCACAGTATTTTATAGTTTTACGATAGTTTTTCAAGTATCTTTTTGTAGTTTTGTAAACACGGTATAATCATTAAAATAAAAAGTTATGGCAGAAAGAGATTTGGTTCTTATTGATATTTGCAACAACCCTATATTGGCAGAGGAAATAAAATATAGGCGAAAGTTGAAATACCTTGTATGGTTATTGACGAAACGCTTACGGGTGTGAACGGTGGCTATGGTGCGTTGCCGGGTTTTGCCATAAAGAGTGTTTCAGCAAAATACGAAGAACGTGCGAAAGCTATCGTTGCAGAAATTAGAAGAACAGCGCAAAAAGCGAATTGAACACAGACGGATTAATAACTTCGTTTAAAAATGTATGACGTCTTTGGTGAGGGCAAGAACAATAGCTTTACTAATGACTAATAAGTTTTGTTACTATGGTTTGTGAGCATTCGGCGGACACTGTTCGCCCTGAAAAATTACGTTTACTCTTTATCTGTTTGGGCAATATTTGTCGTTCTCCTGCTGCACACGCGGTAATGCAACATAAGATTGATGAGCAGGGATTGACGGATAGATATTTTATTGACTCTGCAGGCATTGGAGGTTGGCACGTAGGAGAGCTGCCCGATAAGCGCATGAGAGAACATGGTTACCGCAGAGGCTACCGTGTTGACCACCGTGCACGCCAGTTTGATGCGTCGACAGATTTCCAGCGTTTTCGATTATATTGTGTTATGGACCATGAAAATTACAAACGTATTACGTCGTTGGCAACTAACAGCATCGGCCAAAAGGTGATGATGATGGCCGATTTCTTTCATGTTCATACCAACGAAACGGTTGTTCCTGACCCATATTACGGAGAAGGTGCGGCATTTGAGTATGCCCTCGACCTGATAGAAGACGGTTGCGACGGACTGGCTTCAACGCTTCAAATAAATATAACAGACTGGACATTTTTGTTCCAGTCTGTTACGATAATACGTGTTTTCAATTGGAGACGCTAAGCCTTTTGTATAATGGTGTGTTTTGCTACACTTGCAAAGCTTACATTGCCTGTTTGCTTTTCGGGCTTATGGTAGAATGTGTGGCGGCCGCCATACGCGTTGTGCATACGAACGTGATACATGTCATGCCTTCCGGCTGCCGTACGATGTGTACTCCGTTCGACACATACTACTGGAATGTGCTTTTGGCTTGAATGTTATATAATAAGGAGTGATTTGTTTTCTCCTTATATCATATAAAGAGTGTACACAATGATGATAAGCTTGTGTTTTTGTGCGAATTCGGTCTCATCATGTTTAGGTATTTTGCTAGGGACAAATTTTCCCCCTGTCATACCAGTATACTTTTTGGCACGCAAAATGGTCATTCTCGGCTTCATGTTCTGACACTGATAAAAGGCTCTGTTATATGCCGCCGACATACAATTTGGCTCAGCCACGACAAAGGATTTGATAGCATTTGTTACCACCTGCCTGCGCGAAAAGGGCATGGCATACAGTATTGTACGACCATATGTAATAAAACAAACAATTGTAACAAAATTAAACAGAGAAAGACTTATGGCAAACGTTGAGGTAGGGTTTTTGAGCAGCATGAACTTGTGAGAATTATGTTGACGGTGGAGTGGTAAGCAAAGAGCTTATTCTGATATGCTGTCAGGCAACAGTGTAACACCACTGTTTCGTTCGATGCTGAGGCAGGACTGTCGGAGCATTTTGCCGTTCGATGCCCTTGTACGGAGCTGATGGCGAAATGGAGCTTTGATCGTGGAGGGCGTAAAGCACGTTATCAAAACAGGGAGGACAAACGTTGTTATTCAACTGCGATTGCGCGCCGATTCGGTGAACGCTGCACAGCGTTTTAAGATGGTGATCGCGATGATAAAGGTAGAGAGCCCGCAGTCTGAGTCGATTCACTAATCAATAATTTCCACAGCTATGACTATAAGTAGTGTTCGGTTCAGCAACCGGAATGACAGAAGGTAGCGGGCAAAATTGCCAGACAAAGCTTGGAGCACAGGCTATTGAATGTGTCTGACTTTACTGTGACGAATTAACGAGTATGAAAACTTTGTGTGGGTACATCGACATGGGGGCGCAGGTGAGCTTCAGGACGATTGGTACGACGGTGTAAACTTGTTGCAGAGGCACTCGACTTAAATAGCAAAACAGTGCTATTTTTCGGTGCTGAGCGATTCGGCGGGATATGGCGTGCTTTCTGCGGTGGCATGCGCGCTGTTACGATGCAGCTGAAAAGCGGGCGCAAAAGTAATGGGTGCTGTACCAACAGAGGGCTACACGTTTTGACGATTCGGACGCGGTTATTGATGGAAACTTCTGGGTTTGGCTCTCGATGGAGACGAACGGGCAGATATGACCGACAGGCGCGATGACGCATGGGTGACGAAACGCTGAGTTGTAATAAACTTGACAATAGTAACCTTTAATGCACATTCGGCGGGCCAAATGGTCTGCCGAATTTATCCCCGAGACATTATAGGTACAGCTATATTTCGATAAGTTGCTAATGCTGAAAAATAGGGTTTTATGGCTTTTGAGTTTCATGAAACAATATAATGGTTGAAGCACGTTATCAATAAAAATACATATTAAATAGAAAACTATTTTGCTTTTGTTACTATTATGGTTACCTGTGTTGCAACTATCAGCATGGAAGGAGCCAGGAACTACAACGATTTATCCTCAGTAGAGTTTTTAATTTATCGAAATTTAGTAGGTGATAAAATTTATACAGGAATTGGTTTTGGGGTGATAATACTAGCACTATTCCTGCTCGTTTTGAGAAAGTAGGCTTTTTCGGCAGAACGGAGGTTCAACACCAGTTTTTCTAATGCGTTGGCAGGTAGTATAGGTTTTGCTTTATGATGTGCGGATTTACATTTGAAAAGCTTCGACATAGAATTCGACTTTAAAAGATGAAGGAAAATAACCTGATTGTACCTATGATTGCACGGTTGCAACTTCTAAAGTATAACATTGATTTGAAGTTGGGATTACAGCCAGAATTTCGTGTGTCAGCTTTTGACAAAAGTGCTGAACAAAGTGAAAGTTTGTCTATTCAGTGGGTATTAGTTACGAGTATAGAAACGTAGTTTTAGATTTTACGTTACAATATCGGGGTTTCACATGTGTATAAAAAGAGCAGGCCTCGTGTGATGCATCGCGTGGTCAAACAGATGCTGACACTGGGATATGGCATTGATTTGTGAAGTATTTTAGCTTTTCGGTTTATAGTATTATTATATTTTATTGTTTAAAATAATACAGATTCTCTATCGACAGATTTATTTTATATTTTTGTGATTGGTAAAAGAAAGGGATTAACAGGATACACAGATGAATAAATTGAAACTTATATTGCTTTACGGCTATTACATCAGTTATGTTGGTGAGCTGTGGAACAACGTCAACCGTTCCAATTACAGGGCGCAAGCATAACACTTGATTAGCGATGAGCAAGTGTTAAGCCTGAGTAAGCAAGAATATACTAAGTTTATGAATGGCGCTCAGAGGTCATCTGACGCAACCAATACAGCTATGGTGAAACGCGTTGGTAAAACCGCCGTTTGGCCAGTGCTGCAGAATCGTATCTGCGCTCGAATGGTGCAGCAGATGAGATTAAAAATTTCGATAAATTTAATTTAGTGCAAGATAAATCGGCTAATGCTTTCTGTATGCCTGGTGGTAAAATTGTTGTGTACGAAGGCTTGTTGCCTTATACGCAGAATGAAACAGCGTTGGCAATAGTGCTTGGCCACGAAATTGCGCATGCTGTAGCTAAGCATAGCGCTGAACAAATGTCGAAAAAGATACGCCAACAGTATGGTTCGGCTGTACTTGGTAGCGTATTAAACTCGGCGGTTGGTAGCGGGTAGGCGACGTTGCTTCAGTGATTGCGATCAGAGATTCTCTTTTGCGAACGAAATATAGCAGAATAACAAGAAACAGAGGGCCGATCACATGGGACTTATATTTGCTGCAATGGCAGGCTATAACCCGAAGGCTATTCCTTTTTGGCAACGTATGTCGCAAGTAATGCTAATACCAACGACTTATTTAGTGATCACCCAAGCGATGGCAGATGCGCTGCGACTACAACGCCAAATCACCAGAGCGTTGAAATACTACGCTGCAGCTGTTCCTACGTCATCAAAAGTAAACCGGCAAGGTTTTCCAAACACAAAAGACCAGAGAGAGAAAGGCGTTCCAGACCTTCTGCCGTTAAATTCCGGCAGACCGCCCATACTGCGCCTTCGTCGTTGAGACAGGACTTTATGTCGTTTGTTTTGTAATGTCATGTTATCTTAAATTTACCACAGAAAACTGCATATACAAAACGGTGTGTATGCAGGTATGTGATATGTGGTGCAATCTTGAAAGTTTAAGATAATGATTGATTAGCAACACTAGCAACTGTAGCTGATGTGAGACGCTGGTACGACGTCGCAGCGCCCACTTATCTGGAGGCCTCTTCGGGAACCTTTTACTCTTATTTGTTTTGCTATAGGAGGACTTGTGGGAGCACAATTGTTTTTCTCGCTTATGGACGCACCTCTATGTTTCTACAGGTACTTGTGTTTTCGTTAGTTTCGGCCATTGGTGTTTTCTGTATTCGTCCAGCTTCTCCTTAAATGTACGCCCGTTCAGAAAGAACGCAGAAGCCAATGTAAAAGTGCGTTGGTGGGGCGTCAGGAAGGAGTTATTGAAAACGATTTCTGCTGAAAAGCCAGGCTATGTGAGGGTGAAGTGAGCAGATGGCGACGAATGGCTGTACCAACAGCTGACGGGACAGCGATAGAGCGATGAGTGTTATTGTTCGGATTACAGCCATAGATAGCATTATTGCTACTGTGGAACCGATTGGATAACCCAGTTGTATTTAGACATTGAATTTAGAATGTTTTTAAACCTTTAATAAAAACAAATTATCATGGTATTATTATATATGTTGTGATTAGTTTAGTGGTCTTGGCAGTAGTACTTTGCAAAGATGGCTATCGTGATTATTCGACAAGTGAAACACGCATTATTGAGCGCTTAGGAAAGTATTTTTGCTACGCTCAGACCGGGCGCATGACGGCTATTATTCACTCGTTGACTGGCCTTCAAATGCTATTGTTACAAGCTAGAGCGCGGAAGGGTATGTTTATAGCAGTGCTATTGACCTTAGGGAGCAGGTGTATGACTTTGATAAGCAGAACGCCATTGCGAAAGACAATATTCTGGTGCAGATAGAATGCTCTGCGTGACTTTTCAAATTAGTTGCACCCTTTTAAAGCGGTTTTATGAAAATTAATAATACACCAAAACGCTATGCTGAGAAAGCTGCACTGCAAACAACTGCTACGCGTAATATCGTTGGCAGAAATGGAATTAGACCAGACTCTTACGTCGCGTGATGTGATTGATACAAAAGCTATCGAAATGGTAGCATTGAATGCGTGCTACCCATCGATGAGAATTCGAGTTAATCGCGTAGAGGCCGCAAGATATCATTCCACCTTCAAGTGTTAATACTGCAGGCTATGGAGAAAGCGAGATGCGGGCAGAACGTGACAAGCGTTGCTGCAATTCTTACTTCGGAAGGTAATAAGCAAGCATAGATTTTACAGTCAGGAGGGTGAAAAGCAAGCCAAAATAAACAAGGCTGAAGCTGCAAAGCAACAAGCAATCTTGATAACAGAGGTGAGGCTGAGGCTCGCATTAGAAAGGCTGAAGCTGAGGCTGCTGCTAGTTGACAAAATACGGCAGCGGTAGGTCAGTCGACCAACCCTACAAAGTATTTGTTGGCTAAAAATTATATTCAGATGCTTTCAGATGTTTCAAGTGGCGATAGAAGCGAAGACTGTTTTCTTACATTTGAGGCCAGCAACCTGATGAAGTATCGGTGGAATAAAGGGAGTATTCAAAAGGTATCTAAAATAGTGTACGAAAAAGGCAGCGTTGAACGCTGCCTCTGTTATTCTAACAATCAAAAATTGATTGTGCTATCTGTTTTCTTGACAGGCTCTCTCTTTTCTTGTGTGCATTGGTCTGTATTTCTGTGTGTGGGTTTTCGATGTAAATAACAGACTTGACACAAAAGAGCAAGTGTTGATATGTTTATATGTAGTAGAGTTTTTCGATCATGTTCGTTGTGTCTAAATGATATATTGCCAAGGAAAATATTTTTGAGTTATTTAGATGGGAGAACTGTAGCATATGTACCTATTATTATTAGCTTGGTTTATCTTTATTAGATGTTAAAGTTAGATGGCTTAAGGTTTTTTATAATAACAGATTCTTTTTACTCTTGCTCATTCTTTTTGTTGTTACTAGCATATTATATGACAAAAAGAAAAAGGTTTCGAACTGCATGTTTGTATGAACCTTTTATAGTTTAAACTTCAAGATGTTCTAAATGTATAGAAAACTTGACGTTTTATGTTGTAATCGTCTTCATCCTTTGCAGGTACTGACAACATGACGAAACCAGATGTTGAACGGCCAGCAAATACCCATAAGTTAAGATCTTTGCCTGTAGCGTCTTTCTCAATGTAGAAGTTAGAAGAACCTCCACAATAACCGATGTTTGCTCCACCGATAAGATGCTTAAATACAGGGTTGTGGTCTTCTGCCGCATCGAAGTTCTTGAGGGCTTCTTCGGTATTATCACCCTTGTTGATGTTAAAAGATGTAAATACCAGGAACAGCCTTGCTTGCGCCACCGAAACCTGCTGTGGTTACAAAGAGGTAGCGGTTACCGTTGAAAAGTGAACGCGTGCGTGGTTGCTTCAACTGGTAAGTTGTCTTCAAACGACATGCTTGCTGTTTAATGATTCATCAACGAGAAGTAACACCAATCTTATTGCCCGAAAAGGATATACTGGTCAGTTCCATCACACGGTATACATTTGTACAAATACCAGGTAATGTACCTTGAACAGGAATTACTTCAGGTGTACCAACAGTCTTGTATGCGCTGATTGGTACACGGATAAAGTCTTCTGCGTTCATGTTTGCACCGAAGAACATGAAACCGTTTCCGTAGCATCAAGTGACAATGACATATTATCACCATGACGGATGCTACGAAAGGCAGTATGCTGATGTCGATATGTACGACTGCGCTCAGGTGCAACGGTCTCGTTTTCGTAGTAGTAAATCTTGAGAGGTAGCACCGCCAGCAAGACTTGCCAGATAGATGTGGCCTCCAGCCAAAGCGCCTGTGTTGTATGCGAAAAGCACCACCTGCAACTCCTGTTGTGTAGCATGATAGGATTGCTAACATTACCTGAAGCTAAATCAAAACTCAGCAAGGGTGTGGACCCATGGTGCGGTCAACAGTAAGTACGTTTGTTCCGTCAGAAAATCAGAACAACAGCTGTTGCTGTCTTAATTCCAGCAACCATTTTGTGTTATCAAAATGCGTATGTAGTTACATTCTCGAAAGTCTCACCACAGGAACCTTCTTACGAATGGTTACAAAATAGTCCTTATACGATTGTGGTTCCAAAATACGGATAGTCTTAGCGCTACGTTCTGTGGTTTCACTACTCCATTGTAAAGTCGAGAGTGTCCTGTGTAATCTGCAAGCAAATCAGATATTTGTAGCCTGTACAATAATCTTGCTAAAGTCAGTAGTGAATTTACTCGTGGGAATTTTACAGTTTTTCTTATCCCTCATCAATCGTTCCTGAAGCTCGATAGTGTTTCACTTCCGTCTTGTGCGTTGACATCTTCAAGCAACAGAGTCGTTAGCATAAGGGTTCTCCCAGTAGCTGATGGGTAGTCATCGGCGCAGCCACTCAACAGTGCTGTCACTGCAGTGCTGCTACCAATGTGTGATTTTGGGTATGAGTCATCATTCGTAAACCTTGATTGTTTTAATTGTTTGTAGACGGCCAGCCTGTTGTCTGTGTAGAGTGATAGCCGCAGTTAGCATAATCGATAATTTGGTTTTGTACCGATTGGACAAAAGATATGGGTTAACGATAACCAAATTGAGATATTTCGAGACATTGGCTGTGTTGTTTCTGCCTGGAACCAACCCTTTAATAGCTGAAGCGTTAGCACCGTCATATGTAACATATGTGGCCTTTACAGCTGTTCTTACCTTCAACATAGTCTTTTAGCTTACCAGCAAGGAGACCTTGTCCGCTGCTGAGGTCAACATAAGTAGCATGAAGCAGGCCGTTTGCACGTGCGTCGGTATCCATGTAGTTCAGTTTGTGCCAACGGCGCAGGTCAATGATACGACCGGGTTCGGCAAACTCCATACGTCTTTCTCTACGAATCTCCCAAAGTAAACGTGGAACGTCTCGTCGCGGTTGGGATCGTTAGGTGAGGTTGGTAAGATCGAGGGTGTGCAGTCTTTTTGCAAGCCCTTTTCGATCTGAGCGTTATCTAATGGACGATCACGAGATAGCGTTCACAGATAAATCAAGATCTTGCTGGATACTGCGCCCTCACCGAGAGTCTCTAATTCAGCTTTTGCCTCAATCCAGTTCAGTAAAACTTCAGAGTAACGGATTACAGGGAATCCTGTAAGTTATTAGTTCCAGTCCATCAGTAGCTGGAGTGCTGTTCTCTTTTATGTAGTTCAGAGCTGTGCGTGGAATAAATTTAACCACATAGCAGACTTGAAGTGAACGTATGGTGAGAGAGAATCTAGAATGTCGCCTCAAAGCGTGGGTCACGAGTTCTAATAGGTTATCAAAGGTGAACTTATTTGCATTTGCAACTAGTTGATCTCCTGATAGCTCTCACCGTCAACGCAGTTGAATGATCTCGATAAGATTCTTAGTAGCTCCAGCTGCTAAAGCCTCGTTTGTTACAGTAAGATGCGATACAGTGGGTTTGTTCCGAGTGCTGCATCATACTTACGGTATGAAGAACGTCCTTTTTCTTTGTCAGGTCATTAAGAGCAGAAGAGCTCACGATATGGAGTTTTCTATCTGATATTTACCGCTTGAAATAACTACGTTTGCAGCATCAGTTGCAAGCTTAAAGAACTTAATGGCACGTTCATTATCATTATAATAATATTTCACCAGCTTCCCTCGTACAGTGCATAGCGCAATGAGGTACAGCTGCAATATAGCGATTGATGAAGCCTTCGCCGTCATTGAGTCTTGCATTCTGCAGAGCGAAAGTGAAATCGTAGTATACTGAATCCATCACATCTTTGCGAGTGTACGATCTTTGTATATTTCGTCCTTGTCAACGTTTGTAATTGGACGATTGTAATGAGGAACATCGCCAAATACATTCACCAAACGAGAATACTCCATACCACGGAATAAACGTCCAATACCTGTCCAGTGCTTATAAGCTGCTGGTGTAAGAACGCCACCCATCTCTCTTGTATGCGAGAGAGCATGATGTGTACCCACGCACCATAGCAAAATCCCATGTAGGGACGCATGTGCTGACTTTGATAGTTTGTGACACTCGTCGGTACTTCCAATCGAAGTGAACCTGACGAGTGAAGTTTGCCTGAGAACTAGTTTGTCAGAACATCATCGTTAAATGTGTTATTGTTGATGCCAGGAGCATAGTATACAGTCCAGCCTTTACCGTAACCAGGAAAGTAATAGGTGTAAAAGTCGTTGGCATATAGACGAACTTTATCTTCGCTCGTCCAGAAATTATCGTCCTGCTCTTGTGTGAGTGATGGGCGATCGAGCACATCACTGCAGCTGCTGAAGCCGAGCAGTCCCAACATTATTGGAATGATATTGCGTTTCATATTGAATGATTTTTAGAATGTAAGTTGAAGACCAAATGACATAGACTTAAATACAGGAGTTCTGTACCGGTACGTCCTAAGTTGTAGTTAGAACTAAACATAGAATAACCAGAAATAGCACTCTGGGTCTATTGGCAGACCGTTCAGATGATCGAATGTAAAGAAGTTCTCCAGTGATACATATACAGCAGTTACTGATGTAAAGCTTTTGCGCAGTATATCTTTAGGCAGTGTGTAACCTAAGTTGATATTCTTCACGCGTAGGTAAGCCATGTTGAGCGAAATACCTGCTTTGTCTTTGCATAGTAAAGCCAGTCATTGCTTCCGCCAAGGTCTAGCGCGTGGATAGAATGCGCTAGTCGCTCTTCAGTCCAGTAGTCTTTTGCGAATGTTTCGGGCGTGCACCTTCTTTTGCGTTCCATCCTGGGATAGCAAGCTGTCCAGCTCCCCAGATCTTACGCTGCCAATACCTGGCAATAGATGAGAAGTCAAAAGCCTTTATAATCTGCTCCCAAGACGGGCAAACTGTACTCAAAGCGAGGAGTAGGTTACCAATTACCTGAAGGTGCCGTGGTCACCAGATATGCTTGAGCCGCTATCGATATAACCATCACCGTTAAGATCAACAAACTTTACGTCACCAGGAGAGCAGATAAGCCTTACCATCTTCAAAAGCAATTTGGTAAACAGGATAATCTGTTGCCTGAACGTGTGTGGTATGTGGTGTACCTTTATAGATAACTGTTGTCTTTTTGATGTCTCCACTTGCATCATAAACGAAGTCACTCTTCTGATAGAGGCGGTCGGTTACGTAGCCCCAGATATCACCATAGGTGCTTCCTGTTGAGATAGCTATTGTAGATAGAACGTGCACTCTGCTTTGTAAGATAGTCAGCTCCGCGCACAGTCTTTGTCTTAGCATCTGATAATTGGAATGTTCCGTTTACACCAAGACCATTTGAGAAGCGGTGATGGTAGTCAATGAAATCTCCCATCCCTTAGTCGAAAGCTCACGCAGTTTCCGTCTGGTGCATCAGTGCCAAGGGTTACAGGTAAGCTTTCACCTGCAATCATCATGTTCTTGGTTTTACGATTAAACCATTCGAAGCTAACACCAAGCTCATTTTTGAGAAGCGCAGGTCAAGACCTAAGTTAAGAGTTTCAATACGCTGCCAACCAATATCAGCATCAACCAATGAAGGTGTGCTGAAATAGGTAGCTAATTTGCCGTCATAGCTAATCCAAGAGCTTGTCCACTTCCGAGGTATGATTGATAGAGAGAGTTGCACCGACTGGTCGTCGATAGAACCCTCATGATGCATGAAAGCTACCAAAGCTTAAAATCTTCTCTGTAGGCTGCATAAACTCTCGCTTGTAAATACCCATCCTGCGAGAAAGAGAACCACTCCCACTGTAAGTTTTTAGGAACTTAGAAGAACCGTCACGACGCAAGTTCGCCTCGAAGATATTTGTCCATAAACGCATAGTTGTAACGGCCGAAGAAGCCTAACTGTGCGTCCCAGTTGCGCGAAGCGTTAATAAATTGTTGACCAGAAGCGAGGTCAAACTGTCGGGGTTGTTTTGCTCGATAAGGTCAGTTTTGCGACCTGTGTATGAGCTATAGTCTGTTGTTAGCACGGTTCATACCGAGCATGAACTTCATAGCATGCTGTTTCTCTGCGCCAAGACTCAGGCGGTATGTTGTGTATGCATTGAAAGTGTTTTGGTTATACTTATAGGTATAATTGCTTACACTTGTTGCAGTATTGTTGCAAATATGACTGATATGGGAAGCGATAAGCTGCCATTCCTGCGCCACTGGTATCAATATTACCATTTTCATCTACATATACATGGTTGCCATCTTTTGTCTGTCCATGGTTCTGGTGAGTACCAAGTCTGTCCACCTTTGAACATAATTACAGAGTTATTACGATCCGTTGCTTGATAAGCATAGGTGAATCATTTGTGCGTCCCAGTTCTTTGTGATGTTGAAAAGTTGCACCAAGGTTCACATTGAAGTACTTGTTCTGCAAGTTATCAGTTACTTTTGAGCAATTTCAGATACAGGTTCGCGCAGATCACGTCCGTGTTGGTCCTGTACACCTTCTGGCATAAGCGACTCCAGCGATACAAAATACAGCCATGGGTCAGCTAGAGTTGTACCTACACCCGGATAGCGTTTGTTGCGATCAGGAGTATTGCGCCTCGCACGCACAGTCACATACTCTATTAATTTCAGATGATAAATTAACCGATGCGTTGTAACGACGGAAGTCATCATGTAGCGGCTTTCATCATACCCTCTTGGTTCATCAAGCCCAGCCGATGTTATATGTGGTTTTTCCACTCTTTCCGTTGATAGAAAGGTTGTGCTGTGATGATGGAGCCCAGTCGCGAACCATTGATTTTTACACTCGTCGTAAATACGGTATCCGTATTTGTCGTTGCCATCAAAGATCCAGTCACGGCCGTATACAACAGGGTCGTTATACTTTACAGAGCCACCATGATTTCTGCTGCCACTCAACAGCTTTCTGATAGCTATCTTCGTTGATACGCCAGAAACCACCCGCTGGCATCGCGTCTTTGCGGTTAATCTGCGCATCTAATGTATGGCGCAAACCTTCGATACCAGCCATCTTAATTTTCATTAGCAAGGTGCTGGAAAGAGAGTTATTGGTGTATGTTACTTCAAATTTGTCGCTGGTTGCACCCCTTTTTGTTGTGATGAGCACAACACCAAAGGCCGCCTTAGAACCATAGATTGAAGATGCAGCTGCGTCCTTCAGAACTGAGATTGACTCAATATCGTTAGGGTTAACCAGCTGGATACTTGGAATCTCAACGTTATCGAGCAGAATCAATGGCGCGCCACTTCCGTTTACAGAAGCCACTTGTCCACGAATGTGAATGAGCGGATCAGAACCCACTTCACCCGTAGGCACGGTAATATTTATACCTGGAACAACACCTGCGAGCCACGACCAACGTCAGCTATAGGACGGCTCGAGAGTTTTGTTTACGTCTACTGATACAACGGCACCTGTAAGGTTTGCCTTTTTCTGTGTACCGTAGCCCACAACCACCACTTCACTAAGCTGCTTATCGTCCTCTTTAAGCGTAATGTTCATATGCTGCTGGCGCTTACCGTCTTGGAAGCGAAGCCCACATAGCTTACTTTCCAGCTGTGCTCCTGGCTTAACGTTCAGCTGGAAATTACCATCAACGTTTGTGATGGCGGTGTTTTCGTACCTTTTCTCCGTAACAGTTACACCCACCAAAGGTTCACCATTTGAGTCGGTTACATGGCCTTTAATAGCCTTTTTTTCTGTTGTGTAGCATTGAGCGAATACGTGATTTCTGTCTCAGATTCTGTTGCTGATTGAGCCGCAAAAAGCATCTGTTGGCATCAACAGTCCAGAGAGAAGACACTGCACGCTGCTTTTTGGATAGCACTAAAATGGTCGTTTGACCATGAGCTAATCCGCTTTAGGTTATACGTCACAATTGTCATGTTAGGTTTTATTAATATATATTCTGTTTTCAGCATTAAGGTGTGCTAATAAAGCACAATTACAGCATTCGGGGTTCAAATTTAGAAAGAATAATCCCTAATAAACAAACTTTTAACTAAAAATAAAAATTAACGCGTTTTTCGTAGTATTTAAGTTTTAGCTGTAACTGCGTATGAATTAAATTTTTAAAAGTTTACGTTTAAGTTGTAAGTGTGCATGTTTTTGTTGAATTTCTTTGCGTTTCTTTTCTGTTTGCTTTTTCCCTTTGTTATGTTTTTGCTGGTGAGATGGCGGCCGTGGTACAATGTGTCGTCACGGCTGTAGTACTGAGTAGTATGTCGAACGCCGTACATATTGTATGACGGCCGCCATACTACTACCCGAAGCTTACCTTTTGATAGAATTTATACGGTGTTATTGATATGGGATAATTTAATAAACCCTATTCGAATAAAAAGTAATGCAATGATGACCTTTTTATTTAATTATTTGCTATTTTTGCGATAGTATATTACGTGGTATAATAACACTATATATAATATAAGGTGTTGTGGGTCCTATTTCTCTATTCTGTATCGAGGTTGAGGCAGGTGTACTATAAATATATCGAAGTTTCTGATGGTTTAATGACTCATCGAAACAAACATGTTTAATTTAAAAGGAGTAATAGAAATGGAAAAAGACGATTACGGTTAACGGAATGAAGTGTGAACATTGCGGGCTGCAGTAGAGTCGGCATTGACGGCTCGAAGGTGTGAAAAAGCGCTAGGTTAATCTTGCTGAGCGCAATGTCAATATTAATTTTGATGAAAAAGTGGTAAGCGAAGCACAAATGAAAACAGGCTGTTGACGCTGCTGGCCACTTCGAAATGGTGAACGAGTAAGAATGAAACAAACTATTCCTGTTGTTGGCATGGCGTGTCTCGGCATGCTCTGCCAACGTCAGAACGCCGACTGAATGACCCAAAAGGGGTTCGTTCGGCTGCGGTTTCGCTGGCTGGTCGCACAGCGCTTGTCGACTTTGATGAGCGTGAAATATCGCTGGCCGATATGAAACGCGAAATCAATAGTATAGGTTACGACCTTGTTATTGAGGCTGGTCGATCGGCCGGAAGCCACACAAAAGCACGAATATACCGCGCTTCGTCGACGTATGTTGCTTAGTTGGGTGTTATCCATTTTGGGCATGTGTCAGCATGAAGTGGATAAACATGGGCAGTGATAGCTATACCAATCAGGTGGCTATGCTGTTAGCATTAGGCAATATGGTGTTTTGTGGCAGAACGTTTTATGCGTCGGCGGTTAAACAATTGCGTCATGGGGCAGCAAATATGGATACATTGGTGGCCCCTGTCTCACGTCGATAGCGTTTTGTGTTTAGCGTGTTTGAAATACCTTCTGGGTGAGGCTGTTTCAGGGGCGCGTGGCATGCGTGGCATACCTATTTCGATTCGAGCGGAATGATAATCACCTTTGTTCTCACGGGGCGTATGCTGGAAGAGAAAGCCAAAGATAGCACTGCAACAGTATTCGCCAGCTGATGGGCATGACGCCTAAAAACGGCACATATCTGTCGTTTAGCGCAACCTGCGAAGCAAGATGAGCGTAATGCTGTTGAAGATGTTGTAGAAGAGGTGCCTATTTCAACTATAGATGTGGGTGATATTCTTGAAGTTTGTGCGGGCGAAAAAGGTGCCTGTCGATGGTGAAGTAACATGGGCAGAGGTTTCATGACGCCCAATGCGGCTTTACGTTGACGAAAGTATGATAACGGGAGAACCCTACTCCCTGCCGAGAAGACAAAAGGCTCACGGGTACTCGCTGGCACTATCCCCAGTCAGGAAAGTTCTGCGCATGCGCTCGGGAGGTAGGCGAAAACACAGCCCTTGCTCATATTATTAGAATGGTTCAAGAGGCTGAAGGCTCAAAGGCTCCAGTGCAAACGTATTGTTGATAGGGCTGCTCTTGTGTTTGTTCCAGCCGTAGCAGGTATTGCCTTGCTTTACGCTATTGTGGCTTTATGTTGGGCGATGACGGCTTTACCTCGGGCGGTGGTATCGGCAGTGGCGGTTTTGGTTATTGCCCCGCCCCTGTGCCATGGGACTTGCAACGCCTACAGCCCTGATGGTTGGTATAGGAAAGGCGGCCGATAAGCACATTCTGATTAAAGATGCAACGGCTTTAGAGCGGCTGAGACGTATTGATACGTTAGTTACGGACAAAAACAGGCACGCTGACTATGCCCAATAAAGAAGTTGACTTTTACAAAAGCCGATTCGCTTCCTCTCGAAGCACGCGAACGCCTTAAACCCAATGCACATGAAGCGATGTCGCAGCTACAGGCAGAAGGTATTGATGTATGGATGATGAGTGGAGATAAGGAAGAGGCTGCCGCTTTTTGGGCAGCGAAAGCGGGTATACCTCTATTTTAAGAGTGGTTGTGTGCCAAATGACAAAGAAGAAAAAGGTGCGCGCGAACTTGCAGGCCAACGGCCGAACGGTGGCTATGCGATTGGCGACGGAATAAACGACACACAGGCGTTAGCGTTAGCTGATGTTTCAATAGCTATTGGGTCAGGAGTTGATGTAGCTATGGACGTTGCGCAAGTAACGCCTCATGACTGACGACCTTTTCGGCATTGCCCGAAGCTGTAAACTGAGCAAGAAAAACGGTGCGCATGATATGGCAAAACCTTTTCTGGGCATTTATTTATAACTTAGTTTTGCATTCCGCTCGCAGCAGGAGCGCTTTTATCTTTTCGGTATTAACTTCCAGATAACACCTACATGGGCCAGTGGGTTAATGGCGTTGTCGAGTGTAAGTGTAGTGCTGAACTCGTTACGATTAAAGTTTGCTTGGTAGAGATTGATGGAGAAACGAATAAGTGCTGATAGTTAAACCACCTTGTTATTATTTTAAGGTAACGTGTGGTTTGTTTTGAATCGACATTGTGCTTATTCTCAAAGTGCATATAAAAATAAAGGTCACCTTACACGGTGACCTTTATTTGTGTGTTCGATTTACCTGATTGGTACAGGATAATCATATTGTTTTTCATAGTAATTCCCACTTGGATACCAGTTCTTTTCAACCGAAAGCTGGACCGAGAATGTCGGATTGGGCGTCCATCTAATGGCTGCGCCTAATCTTGTCTCCTATATTATTATAATAAGGTGTGCCGTAATAGCCAAATCCTCTACCGTAATATCCCATGCCGCTGGCGTAATAAGCAGGATAGCCTTTCAGCCCATTGTTCACCTAAAGACTTCTGTCCATAGACGTAGGCTGCCCAATGTTCGTTAAACCGATAGCCCAATTCGGCATAGAGTCCACCGCTTGTTATGTTGGCCCCGTCCCAATTAAGGTGTTGCAAATAGCCGCCAGCCGCTAACCAACCACGCTTGCCAAGTGGGGCGAGATAGGTGGCATTAAGTTGCTGTGCAAAGCCAACGCCTTGTGGAGCATGCTACCAAAGGCCGCCATTACGCTGAAATTAACGCTTGCATTAAGGCCACGATGCAAGCCTCCGTACGCATAACTATCGTCGATGGTGGAAGTTTCGTTACTTCTTTTGGCTGTTGTCGTGGTCGAATAATTATCTTGAGGTTGTGCCTGAATACTGTTAGAGCCGTTCTGTTCTGATTGGTTTCGACAATGTGTTTGGCGAATATGACGGCTCGGTTACGGGCTTCATAATCAGCATGGACCCCATCGGCATAGCCGATTTTTACCGCAGAAGACGGCGTGTTTATGAGCGATGAGCCAGGCATAAACTTTATATTTGCTCCGTTTTTAAGCGTGTTTCGGTCAATCTGTGCATGCGCAGCTAACGTTTAATGCATAGCGTAAAAAGCATAAGAAAATATCTATTCATGCTGATGATTCTTCTTTTTCGTGCAAAATATATAGAAAGCATTTGATAGTGATATCACTGCATTAGTCTTTTATTATTGTTTTGTTTAAAAATGTCTAACGGCTTTTGTGTGTTGGTAATTAAATGAATATCTTTTGCACAAAAGGTTGATAGTGCAGAAACATTGCGTTGTCGCCTTAAATCAATTCCTAAAACTTGAAGAATAAAAACCATGAATTTCTTTTAAACGATTGTTTAATGGAGTGGCTGAAACGCCAGAAGAAGAACAGAAGGAACAGAACGAACGCGACTTGATGTATTAAAGTATGATGGTGTGGCAGCGCTGCGACAGCAGTGTGTTTGACTATGCAGAGAAGTGCTCTAGTACATGCTCTGATATTCGCGAAGACCTTGAAACGCGCGACTATCTTTCGCAAACTTATATTCAATTGGGCAGCTTCGAAGCAATCTCGCAGCTTTCGTATACTTGCTGACGCCCAACCGGAGAACTTAAATATATGGCTTCGTATGGCGGGAAGTGGCGTATATTATGGAAGATTACGATACGATGGTTGAGGCTTGTGAGAAGGCTCTTGCTGTTGATGAGGGCGAATCCACGTGCTAGATCACGATTATGCGTGCGCTTATTATTGGAAAGAACGATGCAGCGACGGCGGTTGAATTGCTTACAGAGCTTCATCGAAAGAAGTGTGGAGGAGAACCCCTGTTGGGAGGCTTACGCCTGCGGACAAAACCTGGTTTGATTTAGGAAAGACGGAGGCGAGCGGTACGAGCACTCGATGCCGACTTCGCTGCAGCCATATTCATGACCATGAAGACGCATTGGTGCTGAAGGCGCGAATGTCAGAGAAAGCGAGTAGGACCATGAGCAGCTGCTGAGACATTAGGAAAGGCGTTGGCAGCAAATCCATTGACACAGCCGCTCGTGTCAGCCAAAGGGAACTCGTCGAAGCGCGTTATGGAGTTGATGAGACAAGGCGCAGAGAGGACGAGAACATCTGCGCGACCTCTCTCTGATGATGAGAATTGGCTGCTCAGCAGTGGCAGCGAAAGACATTGCGGATTCGATGCAAAAGGCACATCGACCAACAATCCCTTCTGCAGACAAAATGTAAAGCAGTTTGGTGACTGCCAAAGATGTTTGTTTGTTAGAGAGAAACCAATATATTTTGCAACCGATGATCGTGTTTTAATTGTGCGATGGTGTGCAAGAAATAAGGCTTCAAACAATGAATAATTATGGGCGAATTCCACGCATCTTATTATTACTTTACTTTTACTACATTGAGTGTGAGGCAAGGGAAGTTGCGTGTAGATTTCAACTTGGGACAAAAGATATTAAACCCAGTGGTTTACAATCAACGTCCCGTCTTCTTAAATCGCTTGAAGCGGGACGCTGTACGAATTCGTAAATACGACAAAGGTAACAGTGTAAATATGCCGCCGCGATAAAGATGATTACGATTTGATGAACAGCTAAAAGCTTTAATTTTGCAAAGTAAAAATACATTGACAAAGCGAACAGCTGAACGCGATGAGCGGAACAGTTCATTTTCACGACCAAAAGTGGACGAGTTTGAAAACGAAAAACCGAACAGATGAAAAAGATGGCAATACAAGGTATTCACGGCTCTTTCCACGATATTTGCAGCGCACCATTACTTTGCTGCGAATGAGCTAACATACAGCTTGATTGTTGCGCCACGTTCGAAGAGCTTTTTGAGCATACACAGTCTCGGCCCTCACGGCTATTGCGTTCTGGCTATCGAAAATACCATTGCGGGTTCGTTGCTGCATAACTTCGAGCTCGCGCGCGGCAAGCGACCAACCATCATGAGAGCTGGCTTCGCCGCTGACATTGCATCTGCTGTATGCCAGAAGACGATTGGTACTATCAGTGAGGTGCACTGCTCTCACCCGTAGCTCTCATGCAGTGTGAGGCAATTTTATCTAATCATTCTTTTGCTTAAGGCTGTTGAAGCAGAGGATGCTGCAGAGTGGCGCTGCGTTTATAAGTAGTAATAAAAGTGCGGTTGCGCATAGTACACACTGATGCTGCGCGCTTAGTGCGGCTTAAAAGGTGCTTAGGAAGACCACATAGGAGACAATAAAGCACAACTACTCGCTTTCTTGTGGCAGTACGATCCGCGTAAAAGCCGACTTCCTAAGGCTGTCGGATCAAGTGAATAAAAGCAGCATGGTCGTTACCACATGCCGAAGCTTCTCTTTCGAAAGGTATTAACCATATTAAGTTTCTACGACATTAACCTCTACACCAGAGATGCCAGTCTTTTGCCCATAATCGAGGCAGGAATAGGAGTACCTTTTCTATGCGTCGATGTGACGTTTAATCAATCTTGTTCGCTACAGACGGAGCCATAGATGCCATTGGTCCTTTAACGAAAGATATCAAATATTAGAAGCGAATATATTGAAGGCTAAGACCGACAAATAACGCCAACAGCAAACTCGCTAGAAAACAATGAAAACCCTTATGTTAGAAAATCAGAATTGTTATGATTAAACCTGCAGTTTTGCATCAGCGAAATACACGAATACTACTATTTCAGTGTCGTAAGCTAAAGGAGGTGGCTCAACTGTAGATGCAGAAGCGACAAGATATTGTTTCAGCGGCCATCGTTCGCCTGATAACCTTGCTCCGTCTGAACAAACCATTAACAAGCTCTGTGAGGTGGCACGGCAACCCATACGCATGGTTACCAACCCCACAAAGTGGGCTTTCCCTGAGCTTGCACGTCATGCGATAGCAGAAACTTTTATCGCCGCGTTTGTGAGCGTCGTAGATGCGATAGAAAGAACTGCAGCCCTATTATTGGATCGAAAAGAGAGGTATCATGTATATGCTCAAGCATTGGCTTTCTGTAATGCTGGTGATGCTGTCCTGTCTCCCGACCCTGGCTATCCCACTTATACGGTTGCTATCAATAAACTTATTTGGAATACAGGCGATAAGTAGTATGACGGCAGGCTGGATAACGGCTGGCAGCCCGACTTTGATCTGGCCGAACGCATGGACCTTAGCCGCGTAAAGGTGATGTGGACCAATTATCCCAACATGCCAACAGGCGGTAGTGAGCCGCGTCGCGGAGACGTTTGTGAACGATTTGGTTGATTGCCCGTAAAGCACGATGGTTTTAGTGGTAAACGACAGTCCTTATTCGCTTTATTCTGAACGAAAATCCCATGAGTATCATGCTGCAAATAGAAGGCTAAGGACTGTTGCCTTGAGTTTGAATTCGATGTCGAAAAAGCCATATGCTCGGCTGGCGCGTGGCTATGCTGGTAGGCAATGCACAGTATATTCAGTGGATGTTCAAAATACAGAGTAACATAGAAAAACGGTATGTTTCGTGGCATACAGCTTGCAGCAGCTGAGGCTTATAGTACAAACGGCGCGAGATGGCAACCGTATCAACAACATAGAAACGTACAGCAAGCGTCGTCAGATAGCTGAAGATATTATGCGAGCGCTGCATTGCGACTTCGACCCACACAAGTTGGTATGTTTCTGTGGGTAGAATACGACAAATATAACGATGTAGAGCAACTCCCGAAACCGTTTTACATCAAGCGTGTGTTTTATCACCCCGGATTTATATTTGCGACAACGGCAAACGCACGATTCGCATCATGCCCTTGTGCCAAAGACGATAAAATGCAAGAGGCACTGCCGTATTCGTGACAGAAATTATAGTATTGTTTCGCAATAGCAAAGCACCCCAATATCATTACTTCAGAATAAAATTATAAAAGATAAGCATGGAATTAGAGCTTCCAAACCCCTGAACCTCCTGTCTGATAAAGGAGAACGCCCCATCGTAATTGCTGGACCTTGTTCGGCTGAAACCGAAGAGGCGAAGTGATGCAACCGCCTCGCCAGTTGGCCGCCAAAGGCTGCCGCATATTTCCGTGCAGGGCGTGCATCCCTCGCACAAAACCTGGTGGTTTTTGAGGAAACGGCGAAAAGCTTTGCCTTGGCTGCAAGCCGTTAAGAAAGAAACAGGGTATGCTTACCACAGAGAGTGGCAATGCCTGAACATGTTGAGCTATGTTAAAGTATGATGTTGATATGCTTTTGGGTAGAGGCGCGCACGGCTACTAACCCTTTTGCCATGCAGGAACTTGCCGAAAGCTTACGTGGTTTCGAAGCGTCCCGTGTTGGTAAAAACCCAGTTAATCCCGACGGAGCTGTGGATGGGCTGCCATGCAGCGCCTTAACCAGGTAGGAATAAAGCGTTTGGGTGCTATTCATCGCGGCTTCTCATCGTGCGATAAGAAAAATATACCGCAAATATCCCGATGTGGCAAAATACCAATCGAATTGCACCGACGCATTCCTGATTTGCCCAATATCTGCGACCCCAGTCATATAGGAGGTCGTCGCGACCGATAGCACCGCTTTGTCAACAGGCTATGGACCTTGGCTTTGATGGCCTAATGTTGAGAGCCATTGCTCGCCAGTACGAAGCCTGGAGTGACGCATTGCAACAGGTTAGCACCGATATTCCTCATTATATTTTGAGCCTGGTGGTTCATGTATGCATACTACCACAACCGGCAGGACTGCGCATGCTGCGCTGGGCCAGATTGACGAATTGGAGCAATAATTCTAATGGAATTGCTGGCCCGTCGTTTTTCGTGTTTGTCGCGAAATTGGCGCGTTTAAGAAAGAGCATAACATGACGGTTTTGCAGGCAGGACGTTACGATGAAATTCTGCAAAAGCGAGGAGCGCAAAGCCAGTTTGTGCGGTATGGACGCTGAATTTGCGGCTCCATGTCTTCGAACTTATACACGAAGAGAGTGTGCGTCAGCGAGCTAAAGATAGTAAACGAATAAACGAACGCTTCCTGTCTGGTCTTGTCTTAGCTACTCAACAGCAGGGTAGGGTAAAGGCGTATTGCAAAGCGGCGGATACATACGGTTTTTATTTTTAAGTTATGAAAATTTTTGATAATGGGTGCAGGTAAGATGGGTTCGTTCTTCACAGACCTCGCTTAGTTTTTGATCACGATGTGGCAGTTACGAACGCGATGCGCGCCGTTTGCGCTTTCACGTATAATCATGCCAGCGCTTTGACGACGCTTGAAGAAGTCAGAAGCTTTCAGCCCGAATTGGTTATTAATGCTGTTATGGTAGAGAATACCATTCCTGCTTTTGAGGAGGTACTTCCTTTCGCCTGCAAGCTGTATTATATCAGATATTGCTTCGGTGAAGACAGGTTTTGCGCGAGTTTTATGAGCGTGCTGGCCACCCTTTGTACATCAACACACCCTATAGCTTCATTCGCACCTTTGCCAACCTTCATCAGCTGTCCGAAGAGAACGCCATTATTATTAAGGAACGTGACTATATAGGATGGATTCTTTAAAGATATACTAGAAACTCGAACTGAATATTTACGAATACACTTTTCGAAGAACACGATGAGAAACTGTAGCCTATTCACGGAGTATTCCTCGGTGTCAACGTTTGTTTTCAGCTGTAATGAAGCATCTTGATGCTCCGGGAACTACTTTTAAAAGGGCACATGAAGATAGCAAAGGGTGCTTTGCAGAGGACGACTATCTGTTGCAAGAGATTCTGTTTAACCCTTATACGCACGACCAGGTATCACAAATTCGTGAAGAACTTAAAGAACTTCTCGACATTATGTTGACCACAAAGATGCTGGAGCGAATGGTGGGCTATTTAACGAAGATTAGGCGCAATACGTTCAGTTAAAAACGTAGTAAACGTAAAATGTTTATTCTGCACGCACTTTTTGTGTTGTTGTAGGAGCGTTCGGCGGCCGTCATGATCGATGTGTATGGCGGTCGTCGTGCATATCGTACGGCAATCGTGCACGTTGTGCCACGGTCGCCATACAGCCAGCGCTATAGCAATAATGACCGAAACTTGATGATGTAAAGCTCAGTCAGCTATGGTAAGAAAACGAAAGCGAAAAGTACCTAAATGTTATGTATCAATGCAATAGATTGCACGCGTAATTTTCATAAAATAGTTAAAAATATAGGTAGGTGACGGTAGTCCATTATTATGTACTGCTTTGTAGCCCAAAACAAGCAGAAGCCGTATTAGACTATGTTTGCGAGTTTGCGACAGACTTGAACGCCGTTTAAGATACTAAAAGGTGAGGGAAAATCCTCGAAATTAACTGTAGCGAAACTCTAAAGGACGTTCGCCCGAGCATTGCTTGACGCCGACGTTAACTTTAGGTTGCCAAATCGCTTACCGATACTGTAAAGAGAAAGCCCTGGCTGATGATGTTCTTACGGCGTTAAGCCGGGACAGCTGATGGTTAAAATCGTTCGACGAGCTGGCTACAGTTGATGGGTGGCGAAGCTGTTGAACTTAAAACTCGAGGGTGAGCCTGCAATCGTTCTGATGTCGGGTTTTGCAAGGTTCGTAAAACAACGTTCAGTGGTAAGCTTTGCTAATCTGCTTAAAAATAAAACAACATAAGAATCCGCTTCTGTTGCGTGCGACGTGTATCGTCCTGCTGCTATCGACCAGTTGAAAGTAGTGGGTGAACAGGTTGCGTTCCTCGCATACACCGAAGAAGGTAATAAAATGTGAACGAGATAGCATTGAATGCTATTCGTGAGGCAAAGGCTACACCGTATGACGAAGCCATCATTGACAGATCGTTTGGCTGTTGACGAGCAGATGATGGACGAAATATCGTCTCTGGAAAAACGCTGTCCATGCCGATGAAACGCTGTTTGTTGTCGACCTGATGACGGTCAGACGCATAAACACGGCAAAAGAGTTTAACGATCGCTTAAATTTTTGACGGTGTTATTCTGACAAAGCTTGACGGTGACACCCGCGGCGGTGCTGCTTATCAATCAGAACCGTTGTTGATAAGCCTCTACAATTTATAGGTACGGGCGATGGAGGCTTTTGGACGTGTTCCACCCGACCGTATGGCTGACCGTATCTTAGGGTATGCGGCGACGTGGTTTCGCTTGTTGAACGTGCTCAAGAGCAGTTTGATGGAAGAAGAGGCCAGGCGTCTGCAAAAGAAGATACAAAAATAAGTTCGATTTTAACGACTTCCTGAAGCAAAATTGAGCAAATTAAGAAAATGGGTAACCTGAAAGATTTGGCTATCAATGATTCCGGGAGTGGGCAAAGGATAAAGGATGTTGACATTGATGACAGCGCTTTCAATGGTATTGAAGCTATCATTAAGAGTATGACACATACGAACGTACCAATCCTGAGGTGCTTAATCAGAGTAGAAGGCTGAGAATAGCTAAAGGATCGGGTACTAAATACAAGAGGTTAATCGACTGATTAAGCAGTTTGATCAGACTCGCAAGATGATGAGAAGATGGTTACTGGCAATCAAATGAAGTCGATGATGTCGCGTATGAAAGATTTCAAGCGGGCAAATGCCGGACGGTATGAACATGCCAAAGCTATAACAGCAATGTACATAAGGAGGAGTAAAACATGACACTGATAGACGGAAAGCAACGGCTGCAGCCATTACAGCAAGGAAATAGCAGGAAGTAGAAGGAATGGTTGTTCGTGGCGCCCGCAGGCCCCTCACCTTGCAGCCGTACTTGTAGGACACGATGGAGGCTCTGAAACATACGTTCGCAACAAAGTGATTGCATGGAACAATGGTTTTCAGTCGTCATTGATACGTTTGAAGAGAGTGTTACCGAAGACGAACTGCTACAATGTGTAGATCGTCTGAATAACGATAAAGAAATAGACGGATTTATCATTCAGCCTCCGCTGCCTAGCATATCAATGAGCAGGTAGCGTAATAAATGGCTGCTGATTATCGCAAGGACGTTGACGGTTCCACCCTGTTAATGTAGGTCGGCTCTCAATAGGGCTTCCTGCTTTCTGTTTCGGCCACCCGGCTGGTATTATGATGCTGTAGCATACTAATATTGAAACTTCGGAAAGAAGTGTGTTGTTGTGGGTCGTAGTAATATAGTTGGAAAGCCAATGGCTCAGCTTATAGTATATAAAAGAATGGTGCGATGCTACGCAGTGACGGTATGTCATTTCGCATTCCGCAAATCTGAAGAAGAAGAATGCCAAAGTGCTGATATTCTTATTGCAGCAGTAGGACGTCCTGACTTTGTCACAGCGGAAATGGTAAAAGAGGGAGCAGTTGTAACTGACGTGGTACAAACACGTGTTCCAGATTCAACAAAGAAGAACGGATTTCGTCTCAATGGCGATGTGAAGTTCGAAGAAGTCGCTCCCCAAATGCTTTTATTACACCTGTGCCGGTGGTGTTGGTCCAATGACCATCTGTTCGTTGATGCGTAATACACTCGCAGCAGCGAAAAAGAGTATTATAACATAAAATAAGGTGAAAGGATATAATAAATTTTATACCGATATTTATGCAATAGAGATATTGGTAATAGACTTGATGAATAACTTCTAATCAGGCAGGGTCGCATGTGATGCGACCTGCCTTTCTTGTTGCAATATAATCTTTCTTTTTGATGCGACTGACTTTCGCTTATTTATGCGCAGCCTTTTGTTAATACGATTTATTTGTTCTTTTATGCAACCTGTCTTTTTCCTTTGCAGCGATTTGTCTTTTTCTTTTTGATGGAACAATCTTTTCTCATGTAGATTTGTCGATTTACTTTCATGTGTGCAGCCAGTCTTTTCCTTGATGTTACCCTGTCTTACTCTTTGTATTTAAACGATATATTGTTTAAAATTATTAAAACCTTTTAAAGCATGCAACAAACCTGATATAATTGAATTTTTTCTTTCAAAAATATTTGCGTAGTTGAACCTTTTTACTTACTTTGCATCTGAAATTAATAAGATAGCATTGTAAAAATCATTATTTAGAGAGTATAGAAAAAGTTATTTACAATGATGGCTGCCGCAATGGTAGTAGTGTCTGCTTCTGCTCAAACTGTGACAGAAAGCAAAACTTTCGACAACTTCTACGTTGGTATCAACGGTGGTGCAGCTGTTAAAACAACTGGCCGTGCGTGGATGAAGAATCCTGATCCCAACGCAGGTTTTGCGTATTGGACGTTGGTTTACTCCTGTGTTTGGTCTTGCAGCTGAGAGCAATGTTTACTTCTCAAACAAGCCAGCACCCGGTCTTCCACAATCGCCGTGCGATGAACACGAAAGCCTTCTTGCAACAGTTAACCTGAACAACTGGTTTGGTGGTTGCAAAAGGGCGCACCACGTTCATTCGAGGTTATTCCTGCTTTACGGTTTTCTGGTTAGCCTACTACTTTTGGTTCAACTACTGACCAGGCAATGCGCCCGCAACGCAACTCACGCAAAGAAGAAACATGCTGACTTCTAAGGCTGGTATTGACTTTGCGTTCAACCTTGGCGAAAGCAAAGCTATGGCAAAGTATATGTAGAGCCTGCAATGCTTTTGGACATTAAATGGTCTTGGCTACGAAGGTCTGCAGCACAATATTAACCGTAGCGCGCATTCCAGTTAAATGCAGGAATCGTTTATAAATTCAAGAATAGCAATGGCACTCACAACTTTAAGATTGCTGACGGTCGACCAATCAGAGATTGATGCTTTTAAATAAGCAGATCAACGACTTGCGTGTAACGAGCTTGCTAAGAAGCCAAAAAGAGGTTGTTAAGACTGTTGTTAAGGAAGCTCCAGCTCTCTCAGACTGTTAAGGTTGAAAACCTTGTATTTGTAACATTTGCACAAGGTAAGGCTGATCTTACTAAGGTTGCTAAGAAGGCGCTTGACGCTGTAGCTGCTGGTCAGCACGTTGAAGTTGTTGGCACAGCTTCTCCAGAAGGTTCAAAGGAAATTAACCAGAAGCTTTCTCAGATGCGTGCAGACAATGTTGCACAATATCTGAAGTCTAAAGGGTGTTATTGTTGACGAGGCTAATGGTAAGGGTGACAGGGTACAACTTCTAACCGTCTGGCTAGTAGTTTACGTAAGTAATCACACAATAATAACTAATACAAAAATCCTGCTACCGATTGAGTGGCGGATGTTTATATTATACTGCACATTTATTTATAATTTTACTTATTTGTTTATACTTTTCTTGTTGATTTGATTATATTATACTGCACATTTTATTTTATAATCTCTTACTTATTTGTTTATACTTTCTGTTAATTCGTTTATATTATACGGTTCATCTATTTATACATTCTGTTACGATTTGTTTATACTTTTTGTATACTTATTTATATCCTTTTTATTTATCTGTCTATATTAGCATCTTTTATTCCTTCTCCTATAAATACTTATGTATATGATGAGCTATAATTTGTTTTAAATGAAGATAGATATATATATTTTATATTAACTTTTATAATCTATCTGGAGTTTTGTATATAATATATACTTTTGTGAAATAATTTATTTCTTCTTATATAGAAACGAGTATATTTTTACTCTTTACACTCACTTTTTGTATCCTTTCTTTGCACAAGAACAGGGAACCTTTTTCGCTTCACTTCTCCGTTAGATGGTTGGGCCGATACGATATATATAGTATGATACGATACAAGGAAGAGACATGTGTTCGAAAGAATGGTATATTTGATCTTCGCTTTCTTAGATCATGTAACTACTATTGATATAGCAGATTGCAATTATGGTATAAGATTGATGGCGATCCGAAAATAGATTCGTTTCATAGCTGTACCGGAGAGCATCTTATTTTGAATTCGCTTAATCGCTATACAGGTTCTTTTTATGAGTGTTCGAAAGCACAACAACTTTGTTGCTGGTTGGAGCTATAATGAGTCAACAGTTGACTCCATCGAATCTTATGTTAAAACGCATTTAGATGACGAGATATCAATTATTTTATCTACGGATTGGCGTTATCCTCCCTTGTCAAACAAGTTCCAGGATGCTTTTTGCAATGTTTTCGCCTAAGTTACGCAATGGTAGAATGGGTATTTATTTTCGTAAAATGATGAAGATTCGTGCGAAAAGCAGGAAGAAGAAATACGTCAGAAGAGAGAATCGGTTAGTCAATTCTTCATTGAAAGCGTATTGCGGCACCTGACTTTCGATTAAAAGATAGTAACGGTGTTTGGCGCTCACTTCGAGATTTACGCGGAAAATATGTGTTGCTTGATTTTTGGGGAACATGTGTGTGTTGTATGTCAGATGTGTATACCCGATTTGAAGAAATTTGCGGCTGGAAATAGTGAGAACACAGTCGTTGTTAGTTTGGTATGCTATGATAAAGAGCGCCGATGGCGTGCTTATGTATTGTCAAGAATGAGATGAATTTGGATTAATATTTTGGTTCCAGAATCATCAGATATTTTAGACAATTATAAAGTAAATGTTTCCTTCTATGGTTTATATTAGTCCGAAGGAAAATTATAGATGCTGACTCACTACTCAGAAGTATGCAGACAATTCATTTGTAAATTTAACAAGTTATTTTTGTCGTATGCTAATTGTATAGCAAATTTGTCTTATTATTTTAAATAATATAACTCAGCAGCATTAAGTTTAGTTTGTTATTTTTAATTTGACGTTACAGTTTGTGTTCTTTTTACCTATTGTATATTAGCTTTTACGATAGTTCTGTTATTATATAACAGTTGTATTGTATAAAATGGTTTTTATTCAATTCATTGTATCGCATTGATAAGTGTATGACGGCCGTCGCACGATGCGTGTTACGGTCGTGGTACGATCTGTGTCACGACCGTCGGCTACATTGTGTGCTCGACCGTCGCACACGTGGAAATTGTCTATAAGGTAACATGGTATCGCTTGAATTTAAAAAGATATTACGACAATCTGTTGTTTGTTTTATTGAATGATTGTATCTTTGCATTAGGCGTTAGAGCAAGGCTTACGTGATTGCTTTGATTCGATGAGTCAGATACACAATTTGTATTATGATGGATAAGATAGATGTTGAGCACATGGATTGCGCCTACAGATTAGGGCGATATGAATCATGGTAGAGCCCTTTCATTGCGATTTTACAGTTATTTTGCAGGTGTTTCGGTAGTGCAGTGCTCAATGCGGCCGATGGCCATAGTAACGATCGTGGTTAGCGGATGACCTATCTTATTCTACATCACCGCACATGGGTTTTATCGCGTTTTGCTTTTGAACTTACAGAGATGCGGCTCAGCGTATGCCCAGGCGGGTTGCGATAGAAACGTGGGTGGAGAGTGCTTATAGACGCTTCACAAATCGAAATTATGCTGTTTTAAAGCAGCGAAACAGGAAGGCAAAATTTGTGGCTATGGGCGTAGTATTTGGGCTAAGGATTGATACGGTGATAGCAGACAGCCCGCCGACCTTTTAGAAGTGCAAAGATGGGCTCCACCTGGCTCGTATATCGAGAACGTCGAAGCCTTGTCCTATCAACAAGCCGTCGTGTTACAATGGATAATACTGGAGAGCTTAGTGCAAACTGAAAACCTGTTACCGCGACGTCGATATCAATGGGTCTCGTAAACTCAGTGAGATATGGTGAACATATTCTCGACCTTTTCGATATCGATTTCTTTGCACCGTACTCATCGTGTTTCAGCGTTCGAAATAGCGTATGTGCAGAGGCTTATGGCGGTGACGAAATCGAGTTCTATCGCAGAAGAAGTCGGAACTTGAATATTGTGTGTGAAAATTACAAAGCATAACCTCGACGAAGTAGAGGTGGTTCGTAAGCTTGAGTAAGGTTTGAAAAGAGATAAAGCTACTCATACTTCTACTACTTATACTATTTTACCTATTCCTATTTTATAAAATAACAACTTTGCATGGTAGTTTTTGTTTGACTATCACTGCTGCGGTCGGCGGTTATCTATACTCGTTGTTATAAGTGATATTTTGTCGCCGTCGATATGTATAATCTCTTCTTGCACAAGATGTTTTGTGCGCGGTCTAAATCAGGACTGGAAGCATCACCTTTCGGCGAGTATCCGTAAGCTGATGCCATTCATGTAATCATCAAGCAATTGTAGATTTTATCTTCGACTGTGTCGTCGTGTTTTCGATTTTTGAACACACGCTCACACTGGTTGCAATCGCTTTTGTATATTTTCGCCAAAGTATCGTATTAATTAGTCTCGCTTCTGCAAATATAACTCGTCAGAAGGCAGATAAGCTGTCACGGACTCAATCCGTTTAATAAATTCCGTTTTCCCAAGGTCATCATAACACATTGGCAGCGGGTTGATAAATTCGGCACGATCTTGCACAAAATGTAATGAAGGTGTCTTCCGCTGCGGTATAAAGTGAATAATATGGCGCATGGAGAGCGACTTCGGTTTGATAGGTTTCAAGTTGGCTTAATCCTGGAGAATGTGGGTAACAATTCGATTCGTCAATGTATTCATAATGGTGAATAAGCCCACGGCTTCGCTGGAAGTAAGGTGATGACAGCATCTTCTTGTGGTAAGCTCATTGAGACGGTCAAGCCGTTGCGTTTCAGAATATGAACGCGAGCGTTTGCATCTGCTCCGCTTCGGTAGCGCAGATAACCTTTTGCATTTTGCAGAATGCGTAGGCAGAATCACCGACGCGTATTGAGTCGTATCCGTAGGTCACACAAAAAGCGTCCCATATCAGCAAGGCAAAGGTGTCCGCTTCCCGCTTCCTATGCCAATCTGATAGAATGTTTTCAAATGTTCGTAAACGTCATCACGAATTCTTTAGGGCGGAAAGCTATTAATACGTTTTTTAGGCTTAGCAGGTCGCTGCTATTCCAAAGAAGAACTGCAAATGACTGCACCATCTCGCCAGCACGTCCCGCTTCGAAATATGCCTGACACTGTCATCGGGATTATCAATTACGCAAACCACAGCACACATCGGGCTTCTGTCGGATACCCATTCCAAACGGCATTGGTGGCTACAATTACCTGTTTTTATTGTCGTGCCAAAGCTTTTATGTTCATCTCTGCTCGAAGGTTCATGCCGGCGCGGAGGAAAGTTGATGGAATGCTGCTGTCTTCAATATCGCCGACAGCTCTTTGGTTGCACGTCTACCGGAACGTACACAATAGCACCGCTGCTAATGCGCGATAAAAAGGCGAATAAGTTCGAAATTTTATCATTGGTTTCCGAACGATATACGCAAGATTTTCCGCTCATAGCTCATGCGGAAAAACGTTTTTGCTCGAAAGCAAGCTGCGCTTGTATATCGTCAATGACCCTTTGTTGTAGTTGCCGCGTAAGACAGCACAGGAGCAGTATCAGCTTTATTTCGGAAATCTTTTGGCAGGTAGTGGAGTCAAAATCTACTGACTTGGTGGGCTTCGTCAACGGTGATAAAGCTCACCTTAATATGGCGAAGCTTTGTTTGAAAGATAGAGAGGAAAAGCGCTCGGGCGAGATATATATTGGTGCTTTACGCCACCAAAAATACACAGTTTTCGAGCCGTCTTGATAATTTCGTTCATGATTGCCCCGTGTAAATAGCCGCCGCCTTTAATAATTTTTTTTCGCAGGTTCTGTACCTGATCTTTCATCATACAGGCGGTGCGATGACAAGATACGTGCCTTGTGCAAGGCGTAGGCAGGGACCTGAAAGGTGATTGATTTGCCCGCCCGCTGGCCATTAATCCCAATGTATCACGCCCTCACCAATGCTTTGATGATGTCGGGTTGAATACCGCAGTCGTTATACCCCAGTATTGTTTTGAGAATATTTAATAGTCCGCCGCGTTTCCAACGTATTTTAGTATCATAAGTCAGTCCATTCGCCTGTAGGCTGAACGTCTTCATTTGCAGCCGTACTTGGCTGTGTTTAAAGATGTTATCTTCGATAGTATATGCACATCGAACGAGCACTTTGATTTAATATATCGTGCCGATGCGCTTTGTCCAAAGGCAATTCCGCGACAACGGCAATTCGATTTAGGAATCAACAAGCTCAAGCTTAATGTGCTCTTGCGGAACGTCCCACCACCTTACTCGTGCCGTAATCGCACACCGTCGCTTTGGCGGAATATAGGCTTTGGCCATATGGCCCAAACGAGAGAACGCTTAAATCGTTGTAAGTCGCTTGCTGTCCTTCAGTCGATTTCGCGTCGGCTGATGAAGGCTTCAGTTTGTTCTGCATGAATGTGCTCAAAGTACAAAACGCTTTCAAACTTGTGTCGTCCCAACGAAGGGTACCAAGGCAGGTGTCTGCTGGAAGTCTGGCAAACAAGTCGCACAACTTTAATGGCTGCATAAATATCAAAGCCCATGACCGACCTTTGCCGACCCTTGTTGGTGAGGTCGCCATTCATGCGTAAGGCTGCAACGGTTAAGTGAAATATATTTCGTTAAGCGCGATGCCACGATGCCAATAATACCTTTTTCCAATTCTCGTCATAGAACTATGGGAATGGTGCTTGACTTCGAGTTTTGAGACAATTTGGTTAGCCTCTTCCGTCATCTGCTTGTCGATATCCTACGCTGTTCGCCATTCGTTGATGATGTGCTCGTTTAACGCTTCGGGCGAAATCTTTTTCAACCATTGTCAACGCCTTTTTGCTGCTTCTTCATACGTCCAGGTGCATTAATTCGCGGACCTATTTTGGGAAGATAATTGCCTAATACTCATGACCATTCCAATCCGGCAAATATCGATGATAGCTTAAACCTATAGGCATTTGGTTCTGATTGAGCTGTTTTAGTCCGTGGTAAGCCAGAATGCGGTTCCTCATCAGTTACTGAACAATGTCGGCTGCTATGCTAACGGCGCAGAAAACTGCCAAACGGATAAGCTGAGAGAAGGGGCATTCCGTTGTTTTTTGCGAAAGCTTGTATGAACTTAAAAGCCCACACCACACCCGCACAATTGCTGCGCGGGTAAGTGCGTCGTCGGCCTTTGGGGTTCAGAACAGCTGCCACTGCTGTGGGTAAGCGCGTTTCATCGGGCACACGATGATCGCATATAATAAAGTCGATACCCATACTCAGCATAGGTAATCGCGTCGACAGCTTTTTATTCCTGCACAACCGCGAATAATGATTAGTTTTACATTCGTATCTTGGGCAGTTACTTTGGTCGCCTTTTTACCGATGCTACCATACCCCCATCATAGCGGTCAATGCAATATCAATATCTGAATAGAACCGCTGCAGAAACTATACACCAGTGCAACGGCTGCATCCGTCAACATCGTAGTCGCCATAAAACCCAGCCGTCTTTCTACCTATAGCACGTTGATCGCACAACGGCAATGCCCATATCATCTCCACAGTGAACGGTTTATAAGGTCGGCCAATTGTGGCCTTGAAAACCTTGGCAGCACCTCTGGTCGTAATGCCCCGCTTGATAAGCAGGTTAGATAGAATAGCTCATGTTTATTTTTTCGCCCACCTTTGCCTGCTGCGTTTCCTTCTGGTGGTGGGCCATACTTCCATTTTGAAATGCATTGTTATTTATTTTTATTTCGCACCAAAGTTACAAATTACAATTTTAAGGGTTGATAGTTAAAAGTAAATAAACCTTTGATCGGTTGAGAGGCTTTCATGCTGGAAATGAGAGGATAGGGAGTTGTTGCAAAAGAATGCGAGCAATATGCTGTAAGACTAGGGTTATGCGCAAGCGTTTACTAATTTTGATAAGAGAGGTTGTTCGATCGGGCCGACGTACGATGTGTACTGCGGTCGTGGTAATGACGGTATATGACGGTCGTCAACAGCGCGTACTACGGCCGTCGTACAAATGAACTTTGCATCATAAACGTTTCACCAATTAGACAAAAATAGTCAAGGGATAAGAATTAGCCTCGAGACGTTGTCCTGAGGCCAATACGTTGTCAAAGAATTTGACGTCAGAGGCCAAGCACTATGCCCGTGTGTTCAGGCTATGTGCATTATGCATCTATTATATTGTTAAGGTCAGTCATACGTTTTGTGTGCTGTATTTAGAATCCGCATTTTGCGAATTATCCTTAGGCACCGCGTTCTTGTTGATCATGAACCATGGTGTTTGCAACGATGAGCTTTGCCGCGTACCAAATTCCTTTATATTCGCCAGTCTCACCCCATGAGTTTTTAACTATGTAATATCTCCTTACTGTTCTGGTCTTTCGCATTCCTGTAGATACATACCGTGATCATCGGTCATTCCCAATTGTCAAAGCGCTCTTTGTCTTTGCTTTGCGTAGGCTGCAACCCTAGGTGCATTTACGCTGAGTGAATCAACAATGTTTTCTTTTTCTGCCTTGCTGAGCTTGAGCCAACGTGCCATATCGCTACCTCCATACGCTTTCAAGTTTACATCGTACAGAAGCCAAGCCATCGTGTGAAACTGTCTTCTGATACGTCGCCCCAAGCTACTGTGTAGCCATTCATGATAGCGCAAGACAATAATTTTGCTAACTTTCGATAATAGGAACGTTCATGATGGGAACGCCAGTCCTGTAAATTTCTACAGCAACCGTGTCCAGAAAGGATGATGAGTGTATGAGGTGCTGTCATATAGTCGTTCCAATTAAGTCCTAAGCTTGCAGCGAAAGTTTTCGGAGTATATGTCTTGCCTTTGGTAAACAAAGTTCTCAGGGTACTTGCCGAGGTATGCGTCGAGGAACACCTTGGAATCCGTTTCTCCACGTTGGTGTAAGCTTCCTTTAGAAGTGTTTCGGCAATAGCTATTACGTACAGGTAAGAATGCTGAAAACTCGTTAAAGTTATTCAGCGAGTCGCCGTAAAGGCTGCCAGGGAAAGGTACTGTATCTCTCAGGGCAGACACCGCTAGCGTTTGTATGCAGTGGAGAACATCGTAAGCACTTCCACCCTGTGCAAACTCACAGTCGCTGAAACGGCCTACGAAATTGCGCGATCCATGCGGTAAGTTTGTTTGCAACAAAGCTTTCGCAGAGGTCATAAATGGCTCAGCCTTCAGGAATTTCACTGAAGTTATATTAGTGTAGAATAATCCCAGCAAGTACCCGGGAGCGGTTCTGATTCTAATGTTGGTAATAGGGTTTTCTTTTTTGCTAACAGTAAAGACTACGGTTTGATTTTCTTCTGCTGTCTTGCGTAACAGCACTTGCACTCATTGCAAACACTGCAAGAAGAGCCACGATAGTTTTCTTCATTTGTTTATTAAAGTTATTTATGGCTGGAATAAAATTGACTTTATTCCAGTCCGTTATTAAGATTAAATTATTTGTTTATTGTATTAATTGTTGGCCATAAAGGTCAACATCTTTTGGGTGGTAAGGTATAAGGTCTCAAGCAATGAAGTGACAGCCGTCCTTGTAATCATCTCAGCATATCGTCAGTCTCGGATACGTATTCCGCCAAAGTCCTTATAAGTTTCAATTTTATCGAAATTATGAAATTACAGTGACCACGCGTCAGTAGTCGTCAATGAGGGCAGGAATGAAGTAAATTCCAGGTTCATCTGTACCGACGAAGTTCCTCCTCAAGGCGACGTCCTTATGCGCAGTGCGTTTGCACCAAACTGGTTAAGATTAGCGTGTTTCTTCGTCAGCCAACGTTTATTTGGTCAAAGCTCATATCGTGGCCGTCCATACCCATCATGGCTCAAACCATGAGGCAAGAAGAGGGCATTTAGAGCACCAGCCTTTACGTATTTCGTCGGTATCGCCATTTTGTAAAGTCCCAGTTCTTTCAAACGGTCAAATATTGCGCGGCAAACGGAAAATGCATCCATGATTACCGCCCGGTCGAGCAACTTAAAGGTGTATCGGCATGCTTCGACAATGAGTATATTTCGCGTGCTGCCGTAAACCTACCGCTACCAGGGTAGGTGCGGCGTTGTCAGAGCAATAGTGTTCTGTGTTTCGGCACCAGCATCGCATAACGGCAAGTCGGCCGCTTTCTAGCAATATCCATCGCGATTGCCATGCATGATTTCGCCATGCTGTGTGTGTGAAAAATGCTGCGAAATCCTTAAGCCAGAGCGCACATACGAGTGTGCCACCGCAACCAGTCCGCCTACATATTTCTCGGTCAGTCCGCTTAGTGGCGCGCATTCCTGTCGCATGCACTCTTGTAACCACTAACAGCAGCGCGCTCCACTCTTCAATTTCTTCAGTTGTTTTCAAGTTGACCGCATCTTTACTATAGCCTTAATAAGCTCCATCGATGCGCTTTTTGCTGACTTGGGTGAATACCGAGCAGGTCAAATATCTGTATTTTGATGTCGGAAACGGTAAGGAGGCAAGAAGTGAATCGTGGTCAGTTTGCACGCTGCATCGTTGCAAATCGATGCCAAAGCGCTCATTGGGGCAGTGTTTGCCACGCCAACTCTGTTCGGCCATATCGTGTAGGCGCGCGTCAACCGAACCGTACCAAACACCGCGTCTTTCAATGTCAATATCGTCGCCTCAAAATAGTCTCTTGATCATGGCCGTCGATATCAATGATTCTGCAACGAGCCCATCGCGCTTTTTGTGACCGAAGTAATAAAGAAAAGATGAGTCTGGCTATGTCAAAAGTGATAATATGCATTGGCTGATAGTTAGCCGGAGATTCGTTATTGCCAAACAGAATGATGATACCGCTTTTAACAAGTTTCTTTTAACTCCATTCTGCGGCTGATATAAGTTTGCGCATTAAACATATCACTGTTAACTTTTGTCGCAAAGATACAAAAATGTTGGTTTAATGTGTTATCTTTGCAAGCAAAAATTCAACTATTTCTATGCAATTTGATAGCAAACGGCCTTGTGCTTGAAGGTGCGGTGGTATGCGCGGCGTGTGTTTACAAGCGGTGTGCTTGACGCCGTGCGAAGCATCACCATTATATTTCTTTTAACGGCGTTGTGGCGGTGTCGCAGGTGCATGCAATGGCATGAGTTATATTTCGCGTCAGCCTCGTAGAGCGCGCGTATCGCAAACACTGATTATATTGCTACATGATTATGTGGGAATAAAAACTTGGTAACTCAAGGCCGCATTTTGGACCAAGAGCTCACTGACGACCGCTTTCAGAACGAGCTTATACCTTTGATTACGATGAAATTTTTAAACATCTCGTCCAGCTTCGAAATGTGGTAACCACCAATTGTAATACGGGTTTCAGCCGACATCTTGCAGAAACAACAAGCGACCGTCAGCGCGCTTGTGACGTTGCGGTGCGTGCATCAAGCAGTTTGCCTTTTCTTAGCAAAACAGTGATGATTGATGGCGTGCCACGCTGGATGGAGGGTGATGGTGAGATTCTATTCCGCAGTGCGCAATGGAAATGGGACACGCAACAAACGTGGCTGTTTCTAACCGCGAAATTACGGTATCGTGAATCAGGACCAGATAGGAAAAATACCCAATTTTATTTATAAAAACTATCTCTCGTCTGCGTGTGGGTTCTTCTTAGCTCGTCGCATTGAGGCTTACAAACAGACAGCTGCAGCTTATAGAGGATCAGAGAGCGCGCAGGTAAAATTATTTGTATTCGTCCGCAAAAGCCAATGGAGGTGCGTCGTATAGATAATGACCTTGAGAAATTGGAAGCATTGTATGAAGAAGGTTTCCGTTTGGGAGAAATATTCTGTAAATCAAATGTCAGAAATTATAATTTTCATTGTTGTTATAGTGGTATGTAGCTGGCTAATTGGACAACTTTGATAGTTTAATTTTCACAGTTTGGAATAGTCTATCTTACACTTTTAATATCACGATTTCATAATTTGAAAACTTATATCTTTGAAATTTTTAAAGTTATAATTTGATGGTTTTTAAATTTGAATTTGTCGACTATGCCCTCACCGTTATAACAGTGGGGCATATTCTATTTATAGGATATCGTGGAGATATGCTAACGATATTTGTTTTAATCATTATTTTCAGCAAATCAGGTCTAAGGCGTTGTGTTCTCTCAATTGCCTGATCCATTTTCCCCATTGTTTTGATCTTGGCCTCGTTGCCGCTAAGTAGAATTTCTGGCACCCGTCCAGCCCTTTGTAATTAGGTCGGGTGTAGATGGGCGCGGCCAGCAAAGGTCATCTTGAAAGCAATCCAGAAAGTGCGTCTGATCGTCGCTAATGGCTCCCCGGAATAAGCCTAATCCATCGCATCAGTTATCACCGCAGCAGGAAGTTCCGCCAGCAAGCACAAAATCGCCCACGCCAATTTCTCGCGTAATTAAATGGTCTCGCACGCGCTGATCGATGCCTTTATAATGACCACACAGAATAATGAGGTTGCCTTGCATACTCATTTCGTTGGGCCATTCTTTTGGTCAAACTGTTGACCATCGGGCGAGACGATAAATTACATCATATTCTCGTTCTGCTTTAGGCAGAAATGCAACGGTCTATCGGCTCACACTGCATCACCATACCCAAATCCGCCATAGGGTAATCGTCAACGCGACGCCATTTGTCTGAGATAATCGCGTAAATTATGTGAAATGAATTTCAATAAGACCTTTTTAGCGCACGTGCAATAATGTCTCGTTAATAAAACCTCTAAAATTTCGGGCAGCACGGTTAGTACATATCTATTCTCATGATTGTTACAGTTACAATTTTTCTGATAGGAAGGAAAGCTAAGAACCCTAACACCCCTATTTTATAGCAAAATGGTTCAAAAATGGATTAATTTTGTTCCCAAAACTAACTCATCTTGTTCTTGAAACTGATAAATTTTGTTTTTGAAATCAATTAATTTTGTTCCTGAAACTTACTAATAAATTCGTCTTCCGAGATGACAGGCTCCAATTGTGCTGCTTTCTGATTCTTTCCGCTGGTAGATGTCACATCGTTATTGATGAGGAATGATGTTGATTTGCTCACAGAGCCAGTGCTTTTTACCGCCTTGACTCTCAATATATGCTTTTAATTCGTTTCGATTTTTTAAAGTGAAACACATCGCCTGTAACTGCAAAAGTAAGACCCTGACAGCGGTTCCCAACAGTTGCTGTCTGATGATTGTTCAATGTCTAATTCTGGTAAAAGTCGGTCGAAAACTTCCTGATTTTCTCGATTTTTAAAACCATTTCACAAAGCTTCCAGCTTTTTCTGGCCCAATGCCTGGCACCGCAAGTGCGCTCTTCTGTTTGCAGGGGTAAAAAGATTAGGCTGTAGGGTAGAACCCTGCCGTGTTTTTACTTATCTCCTTTGCAAGCGTTGTTAGCTCTTCAAAGCTATATGCTGACGAGGAGACGCAGTTGCAAACATTCTGCCTACACAGCGGAATGGATAGTGTATAGTAGTTTCTGCGCTTCCACACGGCGCGCTTTTCAATAGAACGCATCATATTTGTAGCCGATTTTTCGCCAAATCCTTCTAACTGGCTTATCTGATAGCACATGCGCAGGCAGCTTAAAGATCGTCGGCATAATCCTTAATCCAACCCTAAGTTGGGATGAATTTTGCAAGCGTTTGTTCTGATATACCGTCACTGTTTGCACCCTCTTTTGAAACAAAGCGTGCGAACTTTTTAAGTTGTTTTCGCTGGGCAGCACGTTTGAACAATGGTAGTATTTAGTTCCGCTTGCAGCACTAATGCTTTATCTCTGTGGACGCATTGCATACAGGACAATGCCTGGAATGACAAGATTTCCAACTGTTTTCGTTTACCTTATAACCTTAGGTATGATTTTATTAGCCTTAATGACTTCAATCTTCGTTCCCTTATCGCCCATTCCTGAGCGCTCACACTCACTTATATTACATAGCGAAGACGCTTTCACTGTGGTGCCTTCGAGCTCCACAGGTATAAATATTGCCACTGGCGATATGGTGGAAGCCGCGCAGCTCCATTCAATTTCCCTACAAGCTCAGTATGTGCGCTTTCGTCTTGCTATTTGAAAGCATAGCCACTTCGTGTAGCATGATGTCCTGTTACAGAACCTGTAGAAGCATATTCCGTATCGTCGTAAACGATGACAAGTCCATCTACAGGATAAGGATTCTTACGGTCGGTAACTTTCGCGTCCATTGACTAATCACGTTATCAATATTGGTTAGTGTGGGATTCGTTATTTGCTCATGTTCAACGCATTTAAGGCCTATCTTTTGCAGATAATCCATACGAGCCCCCCACGAAGTGATGTTTTCGTCAGTATAAACCAATGCAAACGGAATCCAGTTGATATGTCGTTGCGCAACTTCTGCAGGGTCTTTCAGTGTCAATGAGCCAGAAGCGAGGTTGCGAGGATTGGCATATTCCTCGTCGTTTTCCATATTAAACCGCTCAAAATCTTCGTATGAGATGACGGCCTCACCTCGAATAACCACATGTCCTTCGGCCTTTGCGGTTGAAGGAATGCCGTCATAGCCTTGGCAAGATGTGTAACATTTGTGCCTGATAGCGGCCATTGCCGCGTGTAACTACTTTTAGTAAGACGCCCCGTCATAGGTAACAACGAGGGTCATTCCGTCGAGTTTCCATGATAACCATATCGCGCGCCCTTCGGCCCACTTGGCTAAATCTTCAGGCTTGTTGGTTTTAGCTAATGATAAAGCCGCAAATTCATGGTCTTCTTTCTGACCAATAATATTGTCTCTGATACTTTATTGGTGGGCGAATCAGGAAGAATTTCTCCCTCTTCCTGTTCTAATTGTTTAAGTCTCGTCAAACAATGCGTCCCACTCATAGTCGGTCATCGTTTCACCACGACCGTTATAATATGCATCGGAATGCTTGGTTGCTTGTCCACCAACAGGCGCATGCGTGTGTGTCCATATATTGAGCTGAAAATGGATATAACTTTGCACAAAGATAGAAATTTTATTTTTATCCATAGTGCTTTTCAGGCCCTTTTGTTAACTTTGCATCTATATATAAAACAAGGCCAATTGCTATATAATGGCCTGCTTATTGTTTTTATGAATATTGTTGTATCATCTGAGATTCAGACCGTATGCCCCTGAGTTTATAGGGCATGTAAGCTCAATGTGTCGAATTGCCTTATTGTCAGCCCCTATGGGACGAAATCGATGCGATGGGAAATAAAATATCGTTCAATCACCACCGAAAGTTTAAAGCAGCTTTCCGCATCGCTGCTACACGCAGGGTTTATCGTGCTTGCGGAAAGGACCTCTACGGTATCGCCCTGCTTCTGAGCGTTGATACGAAGACAGCTTACTAACAAAAGGTTTGTATCAAATTGATACGCTTGATGACCCCTACCAATCTTTGCGAGTATTGCTTACGGTATAGCATTGGCGGCTTTGATGCCGATAAGTTTCGATGGCGACACGCTTACGTTAGGTATTGGCCGCGCTGGCGAACCTTACAGAGCGAATAAGTCGCGAAATGATTAACATTGAGAGCTTACCCGTATACCGTGATGCAACAGGTGGTGTGGGAACACCTACATCTGACAACGAGCGCACGAAAATTACGCTTGAAAACCACGCACCTTGTGGTTCTTATCAACGGCTGTGATGGCAATGAGGCTAACGTGAAAGCTAATGCCGAGTATATTCAGGAGTTACTCCGAAAATACTGCAATAGCGATGGCGGATATATATTTTTATATCAATAATGCACCGTCAAGCACTGATAAATGATTACAAATAATTTTTAATGTTCATACTGAAAACAAGAAACATAATATGGTAATTGGTATAGATGTAGGCATTAGTACTACAAAGATTGTAGGTATAAATCAAGATGGTGTTGTCGTTTCGCCTATCCGAATTAAGGCTACCGACCCTGTAACATCGCTTTATGGTGCATTCGGTAAATATCTGTACGACAACAAAATACGTCTTGAAGATATAGAGCATGTAATGATAACGGGTGTTGGTGCTGCCGATATCGATTCGCCCATCTATGGTCTTCCTACCGACAAGGCAGAAGAATTTATTGCCGATGGCCTTGGAGCGTGGTGGTATGAGATAGGTAAGAGAGAGTGATTGTTGTGTCGATGGGAACAGGTACAAGCCTTGTACAGTGCGATGAAAAAGGCATTCGTCATATTGGCGGTATTGCGCTTGAGGTGGCACGCCCACAGGTTTGAGCCGTATTGGCGTTAAAGACCGACGATATCAACTAGCTGGTTTCGCTTGCTGTGGGTGGCGACTTTGTCAAACATAGATGTGCGTATTGCGATATTAGTCCGAATGCATTGCCGGGCTCTTCTCGGCATGCCACGGCCTCACTTTGGTAATGCTCGTAGCAATGCGTCGCGTGAGGATATTGCGCTGGGCATTATTACCACACTGTTTTGCAAACAATTGGTTCTAAGCTGTATTTTGGCATCGCTCAATCTCGGGCATCTCGCGAGTATGTTCTTGGCTGGCAGTTAACGCCTCCTTCCTCAGTGCAAAGAGGTTTTTCCTGCTTTGAAAAAACTTTATAAAGTTCGCTTTATTATCCCGAAGTATTCAGAGTTTTGTACGGCTATTGGTGCTGCACTTTGCTACGATAAAACTTATAAAAACAAGTAAAGTAAAACGCTATGAAGATAGGTAGCTGGCTATTGTTTTATCGCTTGTTATTGCGGTATCGTGTACTGATTCTCGTGTGTCGAAGTCGAGCGCGAGATGCTATTTCATGGAAGTATGCACAGCTGTTAAGGGTCGATAGCACCGCTGACAGCTCACATGTCAGCATTAATGACCCTTTGGAAGACAGGGGAAAAGCGCTTCAGCAATTTAGTGTAGCCTGCTCTGGACTCATCCTCGCAGCTACTGTTGTGGCGCCACTAAAACGTATTGTTTGTTTCTCAACGACGCACTGTAAGCTGCTAGAATATCTCGGCATGACGGACAGAATAGTAGGTGTTTGCGACCAAAATATATCCTCATACCTGATATTCAAAACAGAGTTAAAGGCAGCGCTTATTGCTGATTGTGGCGATTCTATGAACTGATATTGAGAAAATAATAGCTAAAACCTGATGCCATTATTCTTCGCCTTTCGAGGGTGGCGGTGAGCTTTGCAAATTAGAGCGTTTAGGCGTGTCCAACAATTCAAGCTGCTGATTATATGGAGTCTTCGGCCTTCAGGTAGAGCCGAATGGATGAGGCTAGGTACGGCCGTTTGTTAGGTTGCCAACAGCGCTCCTGATTCACCGTTTCATGTTGTCGATTCTACGTACCAAAGTTTGAAGAAATATGCTGCAAAGCTCTACCGCTCGGACTTAGTATTTTAACCGAGCGTAAAACGGGTTCTACTTGGTATACGCCCGGTGGCGCGAGCACGTTAGGTACACTTCTCAAAGACGCTAATGCCTCGTGCTTTTCGCCAACGATAAGACACAGCGGCAGCTTACTCTATCAGTTTGAGCAAATTATTGCCAAAGCTGGTGAAAGCGACGTTTGGGCGTTTAAGTTTAATGGCACAAAAATGATGACGCGTAGCGACCTATTACGCGAATTTCATGCGTTACGACGTTGAAAGCTTCGAACAGGCAATATCTACGAGTGTAATTGCAGCACAACGCCTTATTTTTGAGGAAGTCGGATTTCGGCCTGATTTCCTACTTCGTGAGATGATACAGTTGCTCACCCTGCGTGTTAACCTCGGTGGATTGCGTTATTATCGCCGACTTTAAATTGTTTTCTGCCCCATGCGCAAGTATATTCTTCTCGTCCTTACGGTTGTAGCCTTTTTCGTGCTTAGCCTTATCCATGGCTCTGCAGATATTCCTTGTCGTGACGTTTGGGCAGTTCTATAGGCGATAAGCCCGAGACAGAGAGCTGGCGCCATATTATTATGGATAGTCGGTTGCCCCCAAGCCCCTGACAGCGTTATTGGCTGGTTGCGCGCTGTCGGTGAGCGGATTGTTGTTGCAAACAGCCTTTCGCAATCCGCTTGCAGCCCCTGATATATTTGGCGTTACGAGCGGAGCCAGTTTTAGCTGTTGCCGCTTCTTACGTTGTCTCCAGCCTTTGCTGTGGGTACGACGTTAGGCTATTTGTCGTCGGTTGTCGTTGCTTTTGTGGGTGCCGCATAGCCGTTTACAGCTGTTATCGTTTTTCTTTAGTAGGCTGGTACGGCATGTAGCGTAATTCTGATTATTATTGGTATTAGTGACGGGTTACTTATGTTCAAGTGTCACTACCATTTTCAACTTTTAGCTACCGAAGAAGGTGTGAAAAGCTGCGTGTGGGGCATGGGCAACTTTGAAATGTGTCTATGGCACAGATGCCCTCTTTTGCATCGATAACCATTTTGGCTACAGCTTCTACGTTTTTATTTGTAAAGCCTTTTTGAATGCACCGTTGTTAGGACCACATTGGCGCCGAAAACTTCGGGTTTCAAAACGTTCGACGTATTCGCAACTTGCTGCGTTGCTTTTAACGGTTTGCTCTACGGCTGTCGTTACAGCCTTTTTGTGGCCCTATAAGCTTTTTGGCTGGCTTGTTCCGCATATTGCTCGCCTTATATTGCGCACGCAGAAATCATCGACACCTTTACCAATAACCCCATTAACAGGTAGCGCTATCGCACTGTGTGCAATGTGTTAACCTCTTCCGGGTGAGAATGCATTTTTACCACTCACGCCATCACGCCAATGGTAGGCGCTCCTGTTATTATTTATGTATTACTGCGCAAGTAGCGATACGCTATTTATGTTTAAAAAACTCAAAAGCAACTCAGCGATATCAATAACCACAAAACGCGGTGATAAGGGGCAGACGTCGTGCGTGATGGTTCACGCGTTAGCAAAGACGACGCTCGCGTTGAGCTAAACGGCGAACTTGATGAATTGAATGCACTTCTCGGCCTTTGTAAGTTGCCAGACTGGGCTGCAGCAAACCTTTCGAAGATATACAACTCAATTAATGGATTTCGCGGCGGTTATAGCCGATAATCGCACTGAACCAGATGCCGAGCGTATAGCCCGTCTTACTAGAAGCAACTATTGAGCATGGAACAAAACCATTAACGATTTTAGTGCAGGGTATTGCTTTCATTTTGTTCTACCACCGGTATTGATATGGCTGTGCTGTTTGCACCTTACGCGCGCTAAAGTGCGCAGCATGTGCGAGCGTCGCCTTTCAACTTTACAGCGTTTTCATGCCTGTGCCTGAGGCCTTGTCAGATATACATCAATCGTCTTTCTGATTTTCATGTTTTGCTCATTGAACAGCGCCCAGACGCTCAACGATAAGCACAACGAAAACACAGATTGTACCTATTTGTTGCCTTAATTCTTGTTGAAAGATAAAGTGCTGCGGCCGTCATCGGCAATAATGGCGTATGGCGCTATACATAACATGACGGTCGTCAACAGCGTGTACGACGGCCGACGTCATGCACCCGATGTGCAGAGGGAGGAGTGTTTGGGTGAAAACGTGTTGCGTTTGTGGACGCTTCTGTTGAACAATTAACCTAATTTCGCCTATCTCAGACAGATAAACAGCGTTTGATACGTTGTTTAGAATGAGTTGGACGCAAACTGATTGATAGCGTACAGCAATGAGTAATGACTTATTGATGATTTATGGATTTGATGTTCCGCGCTTTCGTTTACCTAAACCAAAGAGGTCGCAGGCTAGTGAAGTCTTTTCTTCAGAATAAAGCCAATACCTTGGGTGTTTAATGAGTTACGCGAAGTAGCGATCGTTGGTTTTGGTTATACACTGTATGCTAAAAGTTTCCGTTAGGAAATATGAGATAGCGGAGGTCAGTGCCAATGAACGACGTTGCTGCGTTGTTGTTGTCGCGGTAACCAAACTGTCCGTTGGCAAAAGCCCGTTATTGAGCAGTCGTCCGCCCACGTTTCATATTCTGCATTGTTCCAGCCCTCGTCACCTGTTGAAATATTAGCTCTAAGTTCCAATCGTTGTTCTTAATTACCGAGCTAAGTACGCTGTTTATTTCGTTGACTGATTTGTCCCACCAAAATACTCTGCATAGCTAATGAGGTACGAGTAGAAATGTTCGGCGCTGGCGTTGCTAGCGGTGCATAGAATCACCTACTGCCAACAAGTGAGTACCTGCTGATTCATCTCTTTCACTGTTAATAAGGCTAAATCATTTGTTTAGCATCGGTTCCGACGGTAGGCATGTCAAGGCCGAACGACACTTTGGGCGAAGCGGTGTGCTTCATAGCTTCATTAAACAGTTTACCCTGATGTTATAGATGAGAAACTGCGGCCAATGTTCAGGCCCAGGTTAAATCTGATGCACGGGATATTGCGCTCAGTTGTAGTTGAGCCGAATAAGGATCGCGCCTCAAAAGATATTGTGCTACCGCGTGCGAGTCGCGCTTAATAATATTCTGAATGGTGAGTTTATACAGTCCATCATCAACCATATAATTGCCAAAGATGTCCAGTCCGCCTTTATTGTGTAGTTGGCACGCAATACACCGCTACCGTTTAGTGTGATATATCGCCCGAAGCTTTATCCATGATAAGCTTTTTACAGTGGCATCAGGTGTGGCGTTAATTAAGAAATAGAGGTGTATATTGGTGGGAATATCAGGCGCTTGCTCATCATCTTGACTAGACGCTTCTCTATTTTTGGATAATAATTGATAGCAAGAGGGTTGTGTTTGCGGTGTCACGCGATGACCATCGTATAAATTCCTGTGTGCTAAAGCCTCAGGACTGGTGACGCTGTAAACAATTTCAGAACCCTTTTCCAGGTGTAAAATCAACCTTGATATTTACTTCTCCCCGAACCTCCTTTGATAGAAGTTGTACCCGTTCCAAATACTTTTCCATAGAAGGTTTGACCTGTTGAGCCGTCAATATCGTAAAGCCAGCATACGGTTTGCCTGCATCGATGTTGTAACTCATATCACTAAGGTGCTGGTGATATAAGCTACCGCCAAGGATTCCATGTTACCCAGTTTGTCATATATGGTATCATTAAGGAATTGTATTTCGTTTTCGATGAGTCGTACCCTTGCATTTTTTGTAGAATAACGTGTGCCAAGTGCTGTTACACCAACGTTACCATGAGCTGTTACGTTACCCGTGAGGTTGAGTTTGCTTAAATCGCCCCACAGTCTTAGGTCGCCATTACCTACCAAATCAACATCTTGTAGCTTGCACAAAGGTTTCCGAGAAGTTTGCGCGTGTTTCGCTAAGCTTCATAGCAAGGTCAATATCGTTGTTTTTGGGCGATATGTAACCCTTTGACGTATATTGTGCGTTTCAGGTACAAAGCATTGGGGTCGTTAATAGTGTCGCGTGCAACGCCATCTACATTGATTTGCCCCAGCTGGTTGTCCCAACTGGCGCTGGCATATAGCGTACCTAATGCTCCCTTTTCGAAGGTGAATTCGTTAACTTGCAACGCACCCTTAATGGTAGGCTTATCAAAAAGTCGGGCCACATGCGCCTTACGAAGCAAATCCGCTAAAAGCTTACCGAATGGAAATTTACTAAGTCAGTATATATTCGACGTTTACATTTTTAAGATCAACCGTAAGTGAGTCGTCTTTACCTGCTTACCGCGCTTCCATTTTATGGCAACATGTTGTTGCCCACTGGTAATAGCGGAAGTGGTCAACCACTAAAGTGTTGGTCGCTGTATTTTACGTTAGCAGGGTGTACTGTAAGCACGGTGTCGCCAATGTTAAACTGCGACGGCAGAATGTCAAGGTCGGCAACGGCTTTCCTTCTGCGTTCTGCGTGAGTTGATGTTGGCATTTAAACGGCCTTGCAGGCGCTGTTTACGAGCGTGATTGTCAATAGACAGAATAGTAGATAGCTCATCATTACCTGCTGATGCTTCATTCGTTAATCAGATCAATACCATTCTTTTCAGCTTGCGTAAGCATGATATCAGCGTTAAGCATTGTTGAGCGTGTTTTAACACAATACTGACGTTCTTTAAATGGCGGTTATCATACAGTAACACTGGTGCAAAGATGTCAGCTTTTAAGCGTTTTCCTTGTCGTCTAACTGGCTGGTGATATAGAGCCGAATCGTGCAGCTCAACAGGAATGCCCTAATATGGCTTTAGCCCAATCGCTGTAATGACCGCTTTTAAAGTGTAGTCGTTGTTTTAACCGAGTGGAACTTTGATAGAAGTAAGTTTTCAGTGATACTCAGTAGCTTGTTGGCAATGATGTTTTCAATACTTTGAGCCAGCGTGTTATAATTGAAATTGCCATTGTTGGTGGCATGCAAAATCACTATTCATTGTAATGAAAATGGCCACGACTGTGGTCCCACCTGCAATGAGATGGAGCGAATCGAGTGCATAATGAATAGAAGCGTATGTACGAGATAAACGATTTATGATAGCGTTTCCGTTGGCTGTATTCAGACTTCATTCGTAAAATCAGCGACAATATTGGCAGAATAAGTGTTGTTTGCGAATTGCCTTTGAACAAATTGAGCATACTGAGCAATGCTCAATATCTGCTGTTAGCTTAGCAAGTTTTGTTGACTTGTGTTCAGTGTTCCCTTAACTTTTGCGACAATATTTTTGTCGTTAATATTGAAAATACCAGTCGAATAAAGCCATTAAACCATTGTCCGCACAAGCGTAACATTGCAATATGAATAGCTGGTAGTCAAGCGTGTAATTGTTCCCTTGGTCTTAATTAGCTTGCGTTGATATTCCCATCAATATTAATATTGGTCGCTACTGTACCAAACTTCTGTCGTTTTAATATCTGACGGAGATTAAATCCCTGTAGTCTCCATGCGGCCTGTGAGGTTATCTCCATGTTTGCTATGCCCAAACGAGCATTGCCTGCCTCTGAAAGAAGAGCGCTTTAATGCAATATCCGACTGGTATCCTAATAGTTCCTTTAAATCGCAAACTTCCCATTCGTCCAACAGCATCAGGAATTCTGCCGTGAGTAGCTTAGGCCTTACCATTCACCATAAGCTGTGATACTGTAGCCGCCCATCAGATCGACGTTGGGAGGCCATTAGCGAAACCATTTGTAATTAGCGTATGTCAGCATGGCTGAATGAAGCAATGGTTTTTCGCCTGTTTGAGAACACTAAGTTGAAAGGACTTGATACGGATAGATGAACTTGTGCCTGAAAAATCAGGGCAAGAACAACCTTTCGTTTCACTTTTTGAGTGGGAGGTATAAGAAAGCGAAAATCGGAAGCGTGTAATATATCGATTCATCAATACTGCCACTAAATGATAGGCTCGCTGGCTCTATGCGATTAAACTGATAGGTGGCGGTGATATTGTCGATAGCGAGATGATGAATGGGAGCGTAGCATCGAAAGATTTTTAAGATAAGTTCTTTCCTATTGGCATTAAGCTTAAAAGATAGTGATTGTAAGTTTAGACAAGCCTCTTTTTAGAGAAAGTGTTCTGACGTTCAGCGCAAGAGATCGTCGGATTGCTGTTAAGAACAATGTGTGAACTAATGCCAGTAAGGTGTAAATGCTTTTGTATCAAACGTCCTGGGTGCATCAGGCTGATTCCATTTTACCTCTCCGTGCCTAATAATAAGGCTGCTAATAGCCAAATTTAGCGGAGTATGCTGTGTAGTGTCTTTAGATGCGAGAGAATCTAATACGAATTGAAAGTTAGGCTTTGCTTCTGCATTGCGTTTATATAAGTTGGCATTTAAGCCAAATATTTGAGCTGAGGTAATAGAAATACGACCTTTCATCAACTCAGATGCTTCGACTTTGCAGAAATGCGCGAGCTTTCAGCATCTTTTTGTGTTGGCTTTGGTCGGATATATTGACATCGTCAATGATGATACGGTTGAAAGAATCCTACATCAACACGCCCAATATAAGCCTTTGTAGCAAGCTTCTCGCTTAGAGCATGAGCTACCCTTTCGCCAATATTTCGTTGCACCATTGGTATATTTACCATGATGACAATTGCGAAATATAGCAACACAGATGCCTATATTGCGCCAATGATTATATTTAACGCTTCTTCAACTGAGCTGCAAATATATAAAATTTTGCGAAGTATAAATAAAAGGCGCAATTTCATCGGTAATGAATTAAATTTTGTTTACTTTTGCGCATAGTGAACTATTTGTGTTCTAAGCATCAAATCAAAGACATTATAAATACTAATAGTATAATATTTCATTTTTCTATGGCAAATGTATTTTAAGTGTCAAAGGCTTAAACATAAACTCTAAAAGGAAAAGCTGAAAGAAAAGAAAAGGTGTTAGTTGCCAATTCTGCAGAGTATGGCTTAATACCCTGATCAGGCGTTACTCCGAAGCTTGTTGTTAAGGAAAGGAGATCATGTTTTGGCTGGAGACGCCTTGTTTGTTATTAAGGCTTGTCAGCAGATAGGATTTGCTTCTCCTGTGAGTGGCATAGTGACGGCTGTAGATCGAGGCGAGCGCCGTAAGGTGCTGTGCGTTAGAATATAGGCAGACGATACGTTAGAATATCGTGATTTTGGAAAAGCTGATGCTGCTTCGATTTGGACGGAGGGGCGTTAGCAAAGCTTTTGGAAGCAGGCCTTTTTGGTTATATCAATCAGTTGCCGTATGCTGTATCGACAACTCCCGACATAAATCCGAAAGGAATATTTGTATCAGCTCTGGAGATATGCCTTTAGAGTGACTTTGAATACAACTTCAAGGTAATGAACAGGCTTTTGTTGCTGGCTTGCAGCGTTGTCGCGTATAGCAAAAGGTTTATTTGGGTGTTGGAAGTTGTCAGACAGCTGAGGTTTTTAACGAATGTAAAAGACGTTGACTTGAATGTCGATGGTCCATGTCCTGCTGAAATGTGGGCGTTCAAATCAATCATATCTCCAGTTAATAAAGGGAGAAGTGGTTTGGACGGTTGATCCAACAGCTATTTTTCGATTGGTCGATTATTTCCTTACGGAAAAAGTAGATTTGACAAGAACGATTGCAGTTGGTGGTAGCCAAGTAAGAGGAACCTCTTGTGCGTGATGTTTTGGTAGGAACAAGCTAGAGATATTCTGAAAGATAGACTTGTTGCAAACAGAACATGTTCGTATTTTAACATGTAATCACTTACAGGTGTCAAGGATTGTACTGAGCGGCTTCCTCGGGCGCATACGTCAGAAGTAGTTGTTATTCAGAGGGCGATAATGCTAACGAAATGTTTGGGTTGGATTTTACCTCGTACCATGAGTTCTCTATGAACCCGTTCGTACCTGTCTTGGCTCTGTAAAAGAAGCAAAGGCCATGACTAGATGCTCGTATAAAAGGCGGAGAAAAGACATATGATTATGAGTGGCGAATAATACGATAGAGGTATTGCCAATGGATAATTCCACGCAGAATACTGATTAAAGCCATTATAAGCGGAAATGATTGACAAACAAGAAGAGCTTGGCATTTACAGAAAGTTGCTCTGAAGACTTCGCTTTGGCTGAATTTTGTGGATAGTTCAAAGCTTCCTTTGCAGAAAATTGTGCGAGAAGCGTCTTGATGTTCTCGCGAAAAGAAAACGTGCGTAAAGATAACTCTCCAGTTTTATATTTTAGAAATGGAGTGCATTAAAGGAATTATATCGACAAGATAAGGCCAAACTCTTGAGAAAGCGGTAGGCTGCATGCCTTTAGAAGTCTTTTTACGATGGCTTCGAGACTTTCTTGTTTGTTCCCAAATACAACTGCTCAAAGTGGTGCATCTATTCGCTGATGCGACTGACCTCAAGCACGCGATGAGTTTCGTTGATATTGCGTTGCTCCAGTTTTGCTTTTGGTATGTACAATGCGGGCTACCAAAACTATATGCTGCGGGTGCGCCCGAGAGCAGCTCTTTTGGTCAATATTTATCTTTTGGTTTTCTTGCTGCATCACCTAAGTTACTTGTGAGTTATATTGTTGTAGGTTTGGGTATTGAGTTTGCATGGGCACAGTGGAAAGGTGAAGAAATTCAGCAGCGTTTCTTGGTTACTGGTATGATAATTCCATCGATTATACCCAGCACAACACCAACTTTCGTGGATGTTGGCTCTTAAGGTACAGCTTTCTCAGTTATCTTCTGTAAAGAGGTAGGACATTTGGAGGCACAGGCATGAATGTAAATGTCGCAGTTGGTGCTGCATCGTGTTCCTTTGTTTTCTCCTATATCCAAGTAAGATGACTGGCGACTGAGTATGGGTTGCTGAAAGAAAGTATTCTTGTTGGTAACACACTCCTGATGGTTTTACTCACGGCAACGCCTTTGGCCAAATGTTGCACAGCATACTGCAATGAGTGACAATGTTTGCAATATGATAGTGACTTATGCCAGGTTCTATCGTGAGACATCTGTTGTAGCTTTCATGAGGTATTGGCGCTGCCATTATATTATGTGTGGACAGGTACATTTGCAAGCTGGAAAAACAATGTTAAGTGTATTTATCGGTGGTCTGATAATGCGTCATTTCTCCAGCTAACAGGCCGCTCACCCTGCGGCACTGGTGCGGGAGACCTCTACCCTGCGGCTGTTTCGGGCTGCATTTATGGCTACTGATCCTGTAGCTTCTGCCCGCACAGAAACTGGTAAGTGGATATACGGATTTATAATAGGTGCAATGGCACTGATTGTAAGAGTGATGAACCCTGGATATCCAGAAGGAGATGATGCTTGCTATATTCTTTGGAAATATTATCGCGCCGCTTATTGACTATTGTGTAGTGCAAAGTAATATAACGAAGCGTGCGAAACGTAGGGAAAAGTGACTGATTAAGAATCAGAATATGCACAAATAGTAATTCATACACAGCAGTTTATTCTGTATTCATTTGTTGTGGTAGTTGCTCCTGTTAGCTTTTGTATATCAGGTATTAAAGCCTGCACAATGCTGCTAATGTAGCATTAGACCAGAAGAAGCAAATTCTGTGTAGCTTGAATATTCGTGATTTAGACAAATGCGGCTGCAGAAGCCGATTATAACAAGATGCTTGTTGCAGAAAAGAGGTAAACAATGGTACCATTTATACTCCTAATGTAAACGGACAGACAAAGTATGTTTTCTCGGTAAAAGGTATGGGACTTTGGGGCGGTGATAATGGATATATTGCGGTTAATGCTGATAAGTCAACGGTCTTCGGTGCTTACTTTAATCATGAGAGCGAAACAGCTGGTCTTTGGTGCAAATTAAAGATAGTCGCAAATGGCAGGAACAATTTTAGGGTAAAAACTTTTTCAGACGATGTGCAAAATCAATTGCATTATCTGTTAAGACAAAGTACTGATCCAAACACACAGGTTGATGCAGTAACAGGTGCAACATTAACTTCTGATGGAGTTGCAGAGATGATGTCAGACAACAAGAATGGTTTGGGTCAATATATTGATTTCCTGAATGAAAAATGATTATTAATCAGTTATAATAAGTTTCAAGATGAGTTTATTTTCAAAACAAAATAAGCAGGCTTTCATAGAACCCCTTCACCTGAATAATCCCACTATGACGCAGGTACTTGGCATTTATAGTGCTTTGTGGCTAACTTCGCAGCTTAAACCAGCTGTTGTAATGGGGCTTGCTGGACTGTAATTACAGCATTTTCAAATGTGATTATTTCTATTATTCGCAATACTATTCCTGTCAGAATCCGCATTATCGTACAGCTTGTTGTTGTAGCGGCATTGGTTACTGTGTGAATCAGGTCCTCAAAGCCTCTGCCTTATGATGAAGTGTGCAGCTTTCGGTTTATGGTAGGATTGATAATTACCAACTGTATTTTTAATGGGACGTTTGAAGCTTTTTGCCATGATGAATGTTTTGGCTCTATTTTCTTGATAGTTTAGGTAATGGTTTAGGCTATGCTTTTAATCCTGGTTGTAGTGGGTGGCTTTTAGAGAATTCTTTTGGCCGCGAAGCTTATTTGATTCAAATTATCCCATCAAGTATATACGATTTGGGATATGTGAATAATGGTATGATGAATATGTCATGTACAGCATTGCTTTTTGATAGGCTGGGTGATATAGGATAAATCGTGCTGTTCATGATGAAAGCAAGTAAATCTGTTATTAGAAAAGATATATATAAAATGGAACACGCTATATCATTATTCTTCAGATCTATATTTGTAGATAATATGATTTTTGCTTACTTTTTGGGTATGTGTCATACCCTTGCCGTAAGTAAAAATGTGAAGACTATCTCTGGCTTAGGTATTGTCAGTGACTTTTGTTTGCTTGTAACTGAGCCAATCAATTACCTGCTTCAAACAAAGGTTCTGGGGCCCGACTGTTTAGTTCAGGGTATGATTTGAGTTATCTTAGTTTTTATTCTGTTCATTGCTGTGATTGCAGGAATTGTTCAGCTTGTCGAAATGGCTGTTGGGAAATATAGCCTCTCGCTTTATGCTGCATTAGGAATCTTCTTTGCCTTTTGATAGCTGTAAACTGTGCAATCATGGGTGCTTCTCTCTTTATAACAGCGAATTCTAATGGACCCTTCAAGTTCGTAGGCAATAAATAATGTATGGGATAGTATCGCTCATGCCTTAGGTTCTGGCTTCGCTGGACTTTTGGCTATTGTTATGTTTGTGCTATTCGTGATGGAGCATACAGTGATGTTCCAACCTCTTCAGGAATTGGTATTGCCTTTATTACCGTAGGACTTATGGCAATGGCAATGATGTGCTTCAGTGGTTTGCAATTTAATATAGAAAAGAAAATACAAAAGTATGGGAGAATTTATATCAATAAGTATAGTAGTTTTTCTGATTGTTATACTTTTTGCTTTGTGGGTATATTGCTTGTTGCTAAGAAGTACCTTAGCAAGTGGTAAAGTCACAACAACAATTAATGGCGACCAAAAAGCTTGTTGTAGAGCAGGGAGGTAGCCACTTTACGACACTTAATGATAATGGTATTCATTTGTCATCTGCTTGTGGTGGCAAAGGAAGTTGTGGGCATGTCGTTGTCAAGTTGTTGGAAGGAGGTGAAATTCTGGATGCAAGGGAAAAGAGCCATTTTTAGTAGAAAAAGAAGTCAAAGAGCATTGGCGATTAGGCTGTCAAGCTAAAAGTCAAAGGGAGATCTTTTCTATTAAGGTTAGTGACATATCTTAATGTTAAGGAATGGGATTGTACATATTTCAAATAAGAATGTTAGTAGTTTTATTAAAGAATTTAAAGTAGCATTGCCTCCTGGTGAGTATATGGACTTTCGTTCCAGGATCGTATGCGAGATTAAAATTCCTGCATAGGGTTGTATTGATTATGATAAGGACTTTGACAAAGATATGATCGGTGAGGAGTATATTGGCACATGGACAAAGTTTATTATACTTTCGCTGAAGGCCCATAACCCAGAAGATACTGTTCGTGCATATTCAATGGCCAACTATCCTGCTGGAAGTGATATCATTACATTGACTGTACGTATTGCTTTCTACGCCATTTTTCACCGCGTCCTCAAGTTGGTTTCCAAGATGTTCCAACAGGTATAGGCTCTTCTTATATTTTCTCTTTAGCCAGGTGATAAAGTAAAGATGAGTGGTCCTTATGGAGATTTTCATCCTAAATTTGACAGTAAGCGAGATGATATGGATTGGTGGAGGTGCAGGTATGGCGCCATTACGTTCTCAGATTATGCATATGACAAAGACATTGAAATTGTCGTGATCGAAATGCATTTTCTTTTATGGTGCCCGTTCGCTAACGAGGCATTCTTCCTTGAAGATTTTTGGGCGTTAGAAAAGGAATTTTCAATTTCCATTTCCATTTATCTCTTGATCAAGTTGACCCTAAAGCTGACGCAGAGGAGAGTTAAATATTATGCTGGTTTTGCAGTTAACTGTGGCCTCGTGATACCTATCAAAAGGATCACGAAGCACCAGAAGATTGTGAGTATTATCTTTGTGGCCCACCTATGCTCATCAAGACAGTAACCGATTATCTTGATAGTTTAGAGTTGATAACGATAGTATCATGTTCGATAACTTTGGTTAATTAGTTATTATAAAAGGATGTTTTAAAATGATGCATCTGTAAGAAGTTTTAATTAGATAGTATCAGATCAGAAAAATAGAGGATATGTTTTACGCATATCCTCTATTTTCATTATTTCAAGTTTACTTTTTATAAAGTGAGCATTTTCAATATTTCTGCCATTTTATAGTTTCTATCTTTGTCGGAACAAGCGGAAGTCGTAGAACATTCTGATCAAGTCCCATATCGTTTTAATAATGCCTTTACTCCAGCTGTTGCCATCAACAAATAGTAACTTATATAACTCAGTAAACATATGATGAATTTTTCTGCAGGTTCATATTCACCATTAAACTCTAATCGAATCATGCGTAGAACCTTAGAAGTGCATTGCCAATCACGGATATAACACCTTTTGCTCCACTTGCAATCATAGGAAAGTAAGCGCATCATCACTCACTGATTACTTCAAATCCTTTAGGCTCAAAAATTTCATCAACTTGCTCTAAGCTTCCTGAAGCTTCCTTTATACCAACTGATATTTGGAAATCCCAAGCCAATCGAACAGTAGTCTCTGCTTACAGATTCACTCCAGTACGACCAGGAACATTATAAAGAATAAGTGGTTTAGGGCTAACCTCTGCAATAGCTTTGAAAATGTTGGTATATGCCTCTTGCGATGAGTTTGTTGTAATAAGGACTATGCTTAGAATACCATCAATTCGCTCAATCTGTTGATTTTATTTCTTCAACAACAGCACGAGTATTATTTCCTCCACAGTATTTAGAATAGGAAACGCGTCCATTATTTACCGTTTTTATAAGGTCTGTAATTTTATCTTTTTCCTCTTTTTGTTAAACAAGCAGTTTCCGCAGTGGTAGCTAATACACAGGAAATCAGCACCATTTGTTATTTGGTATTCCAGCAATCGAGTTAAAGCTTTATAATCTACTTCACCCTGTGTGGTGAAAGGTGTAATCAGCGCAATGCCCAAGCCATGAAAATATTTTTGTGTTGCCATGTGTATCGTCTTTTTGTAATCTTTATTCCGGTTATTGTGCTATTTAGCAGTTAGTGTTTTTAGTTTCTATTCTCAAAGTAATGTGTCTAAATACTTAAACAAAGTGCAAAGCTGCGACAGAAATAACTATCGCGGCTTTCGTATTTTCTATTCAAAAAGAATTTATTAGTGGGTTGCTCCACCATGCAGTTTTTGTTCTTCCTCTTAGTACTATAGGGTTTGTGCTTGGGTCTGATATTGTACGCCAGAGAATCGACTTATCTTAATCGTAGCGAGGGCTGTATAGATATATATGAGAATATACACTATCAGTATGGGAGGTTGACCTGATTGCGCTCTTTAAACTCTTATTAAAGTCGTTTCTAACAAATCAGTATTTGTACATAGTCTCGCAACATAGTCTCCCATATCATAGAATAGAGAGTGTATTAAATCCGTCCAAAACCTGTAAAGCTATCTGTTAGTGCGGTGTTGAAAGTAAATCTCGAATTGGATAAACTTACGCGTGCCGCGATTTGATCAGCTTTCTGCAATCAACAACAGTTAGTGCGCCAAACGGATAAGTGTAGTTCTTATAAAAGTTATAAAAAGGCTTGAACTGCGCTATCATAGTTTGGTGTTGGACTTGCCAACAGCTTCCACATACTTTGATATGGCATACCAATACTATCACTTCAGATGTTGATGCTATAAGAAAAGTTAGTTACATTTCTTAGTTCATAAGCCGTTTCAATGTTTGCCAGTAGCAATCATCAAAAGAATATACTGCATCTTTTATGCCTGTAAGACCAATTGCTTCTGCTATTGTGGAGATATTTGCTGCTATTGATTGTCAGAGACACTTCCATAGAAACGTGTCAATGGCAGCGGATTGCGTCTTTTTGCATTGAACACACGTCTTTTCGCAGGAGTAGGGATAGCTTGTCCAATCCTCTTTATATGTCCAGCCCGTACCATGGCCACTAACTATCATTGCGTAATTCAAGGCAGGAGCATAGCTTTTTGCATCATTAAGAATAGAGGCCAATCCTGTTGCTGTGGTGTAGTTATGACCTGCATACTTCTTAATATTTACGTGGCTTAATCTGTCCTCGTTGGTACACAATTTCATAGAGACTGGACGAATCAGTCGATGAACTCAAGAAAACAAGTACACGTCCGTTCGTTCCCCTATTATTGACAATAGCCCCCTCGATGCTATCAAGGTTGTTCATGAAATCATATAGAAGGCCCGAATCAGAGCTTGAACCTGTCCATGGCATATAGACAATAGTAGTTTGTTTATTGATATCATTGACATCAACATCATTACTATCATTGCAAGATATACATCGAAAAGAGTGCACAGAATACAAATGCCAGGTACAGTGAAATACTTCATACTATTCAATTTTATTTGGCTTTAAGCGCCTGAAGAGATTCTTTAAGCGCCGCAATCTTCAGAATCGCTTTTGTTTCTACGTTCGCGTGCTACATGACAGCCTTCAGGAGCGTTAGTCACAAAGTTCTCATTATGGCAAGCTTTTTCTTAATGCCCATTAGAAGCTTCTAAGTGTTGAAGTTCCTTTTCTTGCTTTTCAATTTCGAAGATATATCAATTAGATTACCGACAGGAACAGCAAATTCGTTTGTGCTTTACCATAAATGCTGAGGCATCTGTACTTTTTCAGCTGTACTCTTTACGCTCAAGATTAGCTATTTTATAATGATACTGTCGTAAGCTTTAAAGTTATTCTCGCCAATGGTTTGTAACTCCAACTTTTCTTTAGGAGCGATATTCTTTTGATTGGCACGGTGCGAACTCCTGCTACGATATCTTTTACCAATTCAATATCAGCACACAACTGTTTTTCGCTATCGTTAAAGTGTTGAGCTTGAGAACAGCTGTCATAATGCTTTCACCCTTCTTTACGATCATAGATGTGGGCACACAGTTCTTCAGTGATGAAAGGCATAAATGGCAGCATCTTATAGCGTATCGAAGAATCGCAATGTTGCATTCATGGTTTTGTCGATAGGCTGTGCTTCGCCATTAACATAAGCAGGTTTAACCATTTCCAAAATACCACAGAGAACTCGTCCCAGACAAGCGGTACACAGACATGAGGGCTTCTGATATTCTGTAAGCTTTTGAATTGTTCGTCCAATTGTTCATTAACCTCTTTCAGTTTAGCTTCAAAACCATTCTACGGCTAATTTGCAATTCTCTGGTTGTTCAATATCAGCCACTTGCCAACCCTGAATAAGACGGAAACGCGTTCCAAATCTTATTGTTGAAGTTTCGCTTGTTCACAGAGCGTTTCATCAAATAAAATATCGTTGCCCGCAGGCGCAGAAAGCATCATTCCATTCTTACGCCGTCGGCTCCATACTTTTCTATCAGGTCGATAGGGTCAGGAGAGTTGCCAAGACTTTTACTCATCTTACGGCCAATCTATCACAACGTACCCGTAAAATAAACATGTTTAAATGGCATCGTCCCACGGTACTCGTAACCAGCCATAATCATCGTGCACCCAGAAGAAAATGATGTCTGGGCCTGTCACAAGGTCGCTGGTTGGATAATAGTATTTTATTTCAGAATTGTCAGGATCTAAGATGCCATTGAACAGAGAGATAGGCCATAACCAGCTTGAGAACCATGTAGTCAAGGCAGTCACTTTCTTTGCTCTAAGTCAGCAGCCGTAAGCCTGGAGCCTTTTCTTGTGCTAACTTCAGAGCCTCTTCTGCTGTCTCTGCCACCACAAAAGTCAGTTTCCTCCTTTGCATAAAATAGCAGGAATACGGTGTCCCCACCATAGCTGTCGGCTGATACACCAATCTTTGATATTCCTCAGAGCCAGTGTCTGTATGTGTTCTTGTATTTTTAGGATGAACCAGAGTCATCGTTCATAACAGGGTCTAATCGCAATATCAGCGAAAGTGCTGCATATTCAAGAACCACTGTGTAGAAAGCTTTGGGTTCAATTGGAACATATGTACGTTCTGAGTATCCAACCATTGTTGTAATCCTCAATCTTTTCCATCAGACCATCGCCTGCAAGTCGTCCGCAATTTGTTTACGAACGTCCATACGGTCTTGTCCTACATAAAGGCCCTGCTGCTTCTGACGTTCCGTTATCGTTAAATATATCAATAGTTTCGAGATGGTGCTTAAGACCTAACATGTGGTCATTAATGTCGTGAGCAGGAGTTACTTTTAAGCAACCCGTTCAAAACTGAATATCAACATATGTAGCTTCAATCACCGGAATAACACGTCCTACTCTTGGCACAATAACGCGTAAACCTTTCAACCAAGTGTTTTTAACATCTTCGGGTTTATACATAGCCGAGTCGCCCATGATGGTTTTCATGGGCGTGTTAGCCATACAACAGCATATTAGCTTTTGCTATCTTTTGTGCATAATGTTGCCTCGTCTGCAGTGAAACCTTTGCTTGGTCTTCAGGAGCTACGTAATATTTAAGATAGTAAAGCTTTGAATGTGCTCCTTGTAAATCACTCTCGTCCGAAAAGAGCCGTTTGTGCCTGTGGGTCCCACTGACCATTCTGCTCCGCGGTAAATAAAGGCCCTTGCGATATAGGTCAACAACACACGAATAACGCTCTGGAACGTATTTCGTCCATTGTAAACGAGGTGCGATCCCAATCCATGAACAGCCCAACTTTGCGCAATTAAGCTCAAGATAATGCTCTTATGCTCATGAGTCCAATCCCATGCATGCTCAAGGAATTGCTCACGAGTAAGATCGTTTTCTTAATACCTCTGTTATGTAAAGACGATTAACCACCTTGCTTCTGTTGCACAGAAGAAGCATGGTCGGTGCTCTGGAACCCAGCAAGCATTTTTGCCTTCCATGCGAGCGCGTCTTTACCAAAACATATCTTGAATGGTATTATTAAGCATGTGCCCCATGTGCAACACACCTGTGGTACATTTTGGAGGAGGAACTGACGACGGTATGTACACGTTCTGTCAGGTTTTGAACTGAAAAGCTTGTCTGTCAAGCCAGTATTGATACGCACTCGACTCTACTTAGGTCATTCACTTGCTAATTCCATTTATTTTATCTTTTATACCTTTAATCTATTATATATCGTGCAAAAATTACTACTTTTCCGCCTAAATGCATTAACTTTGCAGCAAAAAGATTTACGGCGATGCATAGCAGAGAAGAGAAGATAAAGGCTCGAAAGACTTTTTAGATATACAGGAACGATTGCGCAAAGAGTGTCCTTGGGACAGAAAACAGACCTACGAAAGCTTACGTCCAAACACTATGGAAGAGACGTTTGAACTATGCGATGCTTTAATGAAAGACGACCGTCGTAATATATGTAAAAGAGTTGGGTGACGTTATTGAGCATGCGTCTGCACAGTATTATGGGCGAGGAAACGGCCGATTTTGATCTTGTTGACGTTTGCAACAAGCAATCGGATAAGCTTATGTTCCGTCACGATTTTATTAATTGGAACGAGAATGGTGATTGGACAGTAACTGATCCTAACTTGTTTTATCAATGCCGATGGTAGGGTAGAATACAAAGAAAACAGTACAGCATACAACAACATTAGGGGCTAATCGATTCAGCGCCTACAACGGCTATACAGGTGGAAAGCACTTGGGAGCAGCGTAAACAAAAAGGAGAAAGATGGAAACGATACGGTGTTGAGTGAGTGCCTGACTCTCTACCTTCGGCTTATTAAAGCCTATCGTATACAAGACAAAGCACGCAATGTAGGCTTCGATTGGCGTAAGAAGCGAAGAGGTTCGATAAAGTTCGTGAGGAACTTGCTGAACTTGAAACCGAGCTTAAGCGCGAAGATGCTGAGCGTTCTACAAAAGAATTGAGGCGACTTCCTTTTTAGTCTTTACCGCCAGCTGCGCGCCTTACAATATTAATCCAGATAATGCTTAGAACTGACCAATCAGAAATTTATAGCCCGTTTCGGTTATATTGAAGCTCAAAGCAAAGGCTGCAGGAAAAGATATTAGGCAGCTTACGCTTGAAGAAATGGATAAACTTTGGAATGAAGCTAAACAAAACGAAAACCAATAAATATATGAAAAATCTTATAGTTGTAGCTTATCAGCTACTGGTTGCCGCCTTTTTAATTGCAGGCTGCAAGGATACAAGAACAATGTGGGTGATGGTATTATGAGTACTGATGTAGGTTAATGGTATCAGACTCTACTGTATATGGTGTTTGTGGCGAAAAACACAGCCATGCACAGCCTTGAGCTTATTACTGATGCGGGCGATACCTTGCGCTTTGTGCTTAATGAGGATGAAAATGGCGATGTAAACGTATTGGGAGGTCTTTTGGCAGGCGATCGTCTTGCTGTTGTAGAGGGACCTGAAGTTGATGGCGAAAAGCTCGCTAAAAGGTAATTAATATTACTACTTTGTTAGGTAAATGGACCAGTTTAGATAAGAATTTGAGATTCAAGACGACGGTACTGTTCGCTCTACTGTGCAGGCTGAGAAGAACCCATGGACAAGCTGGAAGATTGTTAACGGCCGTTTGGTACTCAATCGTGATACTTTTGACATTAACAATCTGGGCAGCGACTCGTTGTATCTCGAAAATAAAATGGTATTTTGTTTACAAACGTACAATAGTATTGCGTTTGTAATATTTCGATCCCACGATTTGTGGAACCGTTTAGCGTTCATATTCTGGGTTGTGGCAGCGCACTTCCCACAACCCGACACTATGCTTCTTCTCAGGTTGTTGAGATAAGATAGAGTTTTTCATGGTCGATTGTGGTGAAGCGTACACAAATTCAGCTTCGCCGTTCGCGCGTAGGGTTTACAAAAATACAAGCGGTTTTCATTTCCGCATTTGCATGGTGACCATTGTTTTGGGCTGATAGGATTGATATCTACCTTTGGCATGTTGGAGCCGTACAGGTGCGCTTCATGTGCACGCGCCAGCCGAATTAGGACCTCTGCTCGACGCACTGCTCAAATTTTTCTGTACAGGTCTTGAGTTTGAAGTGGTGTTTCATGCTATCGATACTACTTCTAAACAAACGGTTTATGAGGATAGAAGCAACCGTTGAAACGATTCCGCTTGATCATCGCATAGCCTGCTGTGGTTTTTATTTCGCGAAAAGCCCACGCTTCCGCACATACGTCGTGATATGATTGATTGTTACGATATTCCGCTTAGCCAAATTAATAATATAAAAACGGTGCCGACTGCTACCGAAGACGATGAAACGATACCTAATGTCGCTTGACGCTACCAGCTACGCCCCACGAGCGTACGCTTATTGGCAGCGACACGCGATATATGGCATCGTTGGCGGAGATGGTTAGGGAGTTGATGTGCTTTATCATGAGGCTACTTATGATAGCGGTTGTGCCGATCGCGCCCCGCCTTTATTATCATTCTACTGCCGAACAAGCGGCAACAGTGGCACGCAATGCAGGCGTAGGGAAACTTATATTAGGGCATTTTAGTGCGCGGTATGAGCATGAAGATGGCTTGTTACAAGAGGCTAAAGCAATATTTCTTGCAGTAGCTGGCTTCTGAAGGCCTTGTTGTTCAGGTGCTTCAGCGCAAACAATAGAGGTTTAACGGGCCTGCACAAGAACATTTTGTGCATTTTTCTTTAACTTTTATGGGCTTTCCTTAGCTATGGTAAAGGCTGTGTGAGCAAAAGCTTTCTTCGTTTGCTCATTGTTCGGCGGCTGTCGAACAATATGTACTACGGCTGCCATCCAATGTGTACGGCGGTCGCCATACAACCTGTACTACGGCTGTCGTCACGTCAGCATTAGTCTGTAAACGTTTTGGCGTGACGTTGTAATTGTGTTTAGGATTTGATGTAAAAGGAGAGAAAGCTATACACACCCGAATAATTAAATTATCTTATGCACAATTTTTCTATCGGGTGTGCAACTTTGATTCCGTTAGAAAATCTTTATATTTGCAATTGGATCCCAATTTAAGACGATACGCGTATGATAAAACATATACTTTCAATTATTTTTCTTGCTGCATGTTTGTTTTGTTCTACCCAGGGTAGTGGCTGCACCTGCTGTTGAGATTATCAGAAATAGACGTTTTACCCATCAATATTTCTGTTAACGGCTCTTCTTTCACGTGTAACAGGTGCTGCAGGTTTGGCACTTTTACGTGTATAATGTAACAGGTGTAGAGTGATGTCGCTAAAGGTTGATGGTTCAGATAAAACCTATAATCTTAACCTCCCACAAGGTTGCTACATTGTAAAAAGTAGGTGATGTGGTTAGAAAATATCGGTAAGATAAAGCAAAGCTTTTTGGCTTTTGAAACATCTCTATTCTTTTTCTTATCTTGTGCTGTGGCATGGTTTGTGCACAATCGTGCCATGAGAAGGCGTTAAACCCTATTTATGCACAGTTGACGTTGGCCGAATATGAATCGCTTGATTCTTCGGTACAAACTTGATGTGCAGAAAAATTTGGGACGAGATTAACCGCTTAGCTGCTAGCTGATAAAGATAGTTTATTGGCTGATAATCGTGCGCGTAGACATTACTTTTTAAACATCGAAGTTTGGTGTGGATTGACCGTAATGTTGTGGATCATCGGGCTGATGAGTGTGCTGTTAAGGCTTCGTAAGGTGACCCAAATAGGCTTTAACCTCACGCGTTTTCGCTTACCTCAGATAGAGGCAGACTTGAAACGATTGCGCGAATTAGACTTTGATGACAACATCAATTCGATTAATAAGTAGTTGCTCGCCTCGAATATAATTTAACAAAAGCCTATTTACGGTATGCCACAGGGCAACGTTTTGGTTTTGTTAACCCTGCTTATCTATTAAATAGATATGATATTTATGAGCAGGATTCGACACGTCGCAGTTATCGAACGCTTTTATTCGCATCGCCAGCCACGTCCCGATGAATGGTTCTTCAAAAGGGCGCTCGTATGGTTCATGTAGATAGTGTAGGGTGGTTTTACGTCAGATAGAACCTCAAAGGCGCGTATTATCAGCGTCTTTTTGGGTATTTTGAATAGCGATTTCCAGTCTCATTATATGGCTGCAAACTGCTGTTGACGAATCTTGAACGCTGTCGTTGGCGTCTGGACGATACGTCGAAAGATCATACAAAGTATGTACTTGTTAATATACCTGCGTTTCCAGTTACAGGCTGTGAATGGAGACGAAATGCTGACGATCGCGTGCAGGCTGCGGCTCGCTTGAAACAAAAGACTCCGTTGCCTTCAGTAGCGAAATAAAACGAGATGTGGATGTCCAACCCCACAATGGGTTATTCCGCGTAGTATTATTAAGAAAATATTATACCCTGACTGGGTAATTGGGATTATTTTAGGTCGCATCGCTAACTTTTATACGTAATCGAGCGGCGGGCAAAAGCGTGCCTTTGGAGGACGTTACGCGGGATATGATAGAGAGTGGTAAATATGCAGTTGTGCAAGCAGGTGGCGAGGGAGAGCTCGCTGGGTCGCGTATTTTCGCTTTGATAACGACGTTTACTTACATGATACATCTTCAAAAGACGTGTGCGCGTGAAAATCGTGGAGTGAGCCTACGGATGCGTGCGTGTACAATATCCTTACGAACTTGCGGGCTTTTCCTTATAGGCGCGACAATACGAAGATGCTACGCGTATTCAAGTTACTCAACGTAGCTGACGTGTCGTCGTTGGGCCGTGGACGCGAGAGACTGTCGCCTGAACGATTGGCCAGTGCCGACGCATTACAACGTAGTATGCTTATAGGGGTGTGAAATCGTTACGCCGAAAGTTCCTTGCACATATAGTTTATTGCTACGTTGTATCCTTGACTCACCGTTAGCGTCGCTCATTAGCTTTAGCGATGTACGGATATGATGTTTTGGTGGCCGATTACTTACGTAACTATCTATAGCGAGGAATTTTCATCATGAAATTCCTCCTAATGGTGTTTATTGTTGTAAACCTGCAATGTTAATTGTTGATTTATTTCTTCTTTAAATCATAGATTAAGCTTGCTCAGCCTCTTTAAATCTCGTCAGCCATTGCTAAGCGAAGTGTGTTGTCATCGACTTTCTTTCAAGATGAGCTGCACACATCTTTGCCCCAGTTTTAACTTTATAGAATTCTAACTTTGCCGTCGGGAATCTCCTTCTCTACAAGCTCTAAATTACCATTTTCTTGGAATGTTTGTTTTCGCGCTTCTTTGCCAACGGTATAAGTACTTGTAAGACGGAAGCCATGAAGTAGAATCATTTGTACCAGAGCAATTTCGTAATCAATACCAGGGCCGTCAGCCATGCAGGAACTTGTCCCTGCACATACAATTGAGTCAGGTTGTTACGCTGTCAGTTGTCTCGGGTTGTGTAGCATTTTGCCCTTTATCGCCGCATGCAACAAGACGAGAGGCAAAGCTAACCAAAGCATAATTTTGTTTTTCATTATTTATCCTTTTAATGGGTTAATTTGCATATATCGAACTAACTGATATGTTTTGTTTGCAGTGAGATAGCCAAAAACATTAAAACGATTCTGCTGGTGCTTTCACACATTAGCGCATGTGTGTGTCTCAGTAAGATATTTTACCATGTGGGTAGAATGATCGGTTTGTAGTACGTTAGCACCAGCCTCTCATCCAGCCATTCCTATGTATCTTTAAAGTTGTTGGTCTTGAAAGCTGTAACGTCATCAAAGTGTCCTCCGTTCAGTGATGCCCATAAAGTATTTACCCATACACGTGAGCCGTGATCAGCTATTTTTCTGCATTAATTGTAGAACTTTTGGGTGTCATTCTTGAAGCAACATTCAATGACAGGACACTTTCCTAAGAATCATCAACCATTTCTTCAGCGAGCAATACGTATTAACTTC